>ERZ839767.81-NODE-81-length-147064-cov-6.022638_pt1 | contig 147064 bp, 154 predicted proteins | sample MGYA00519879_ERZ839767 | MGnify/ENA primary metagenome ERZ839767 (study PRJEB31850, sample SAMEA3708852) | human gut metagenome | biome: human gut; feature: human-associated habitat; material: faeces | place: China | collected 2014 ...
AAACTCGTCGATTTCCGAAATGGGAATATCCCTTATCTTGCTTAACTTTGCTTCCTCACGGCTCTCGTCCGTCTGGAAAAGGTCATCGTATGCAGTCAGCTCGATTTCTGTGCTTTTGTTTCTCGCCAATCTCTGCCACCTCCTTTCCGAACTGCTCGTAAGCGGCGGCGACCTTTCCGCTTTTGTCATAAGCGAAAATGCTTTTGCCCTCTGCCGTGGCTTCTACCGCACGGATAGAATGCGGTATCTCAGTATCAAACACCTTGATTTTTTGACCGTAGGCACTTTTTACCGTTGCCGTGATTTCCTTAGAAATGTTGGTACGGGGCATTACCATAGTCATTAAAATACCGTCTATCCGCAGCTTGGGATTGATTTGTCGTTTTACCATTGACACAGAGCGAAGCAACAGCTCCAAACCTTTCGCTGAAAGGTAGTGCGGCTGTGTTGGGATAATCACGCTATCTGCCGCCGCCAGAGCATTTATCGTTATCATACCGAGAGAGGGCATACAGTCGATAAGCACATAATCGTAATTCTTCTTAACCTCATTCACATAGGTTTTCAGAACACGCTCACGGCTCATAGCATTGATAAGCCTTACTTCAAAGCCTGATAACTCAATGTTGGACGGAAGCAGGTCAACGCCCTCGCTGTGGTGTATGACACCTTGCGAAACATCAAAAGATTTATCGTCTATGATGTTCTGCATTACGGTGGAGAGCGTTATGGGTATATCGTCAGGTCTGTTGTAGCCGAGTGCCATTGTGAGATTTGCCTGTGCATCGGCATCAATGAGCAAGACTTTCTTTCCTTGCTGTACCAGACCTACGCCCAGATTGACCGCCGTGGTCGTTTTACCGACACCGCCTTTCTGATTGGTCAGAGCAATCACTTTGCAATTTGACATTTGTGCGTCCTCCTTTCGCATAAATTTAGCCGCTTTGTCAAGGCGGCTATGTAAAAGAGTGAGAGAACGCAAAAAAGCCGCTTACTCTTAGGTGAATAAGAATAAGCGGCTATGTGTGATATGCCTTAGATATGTTCAATTTTCATTTTCTTAACAGGAGCATTGACAACCTTGAAAATCAGCTCGTCAACGCAGTCCGTGTATCTGCCTTCCTGTATCAGTCTGTTTTTCAGCTCTACAAGGCTATGTATTACCAACTGTCGCTCGTGGCTATCCAGATACGCGTGGTAGGTTTTATCTTTCATAACGAATACCTCCGTTTCATTTTTCATTATAGATATGTTTAAGAAATTACGCCATTGTGTCATCGCTGCCTGTACGCAATTTTCGTATTTGCTCATTAAACCTCTGGTGCTTGACAGACTTCACGGCAATTCCTATGAAATATCTGCTTACAAGGAAATCCAATAGATACTCTTTAGGGATTTGATAACGCTGTTTGATATAAAAGCATTTCAGCTCTTTTTTACCGCACCAGCGACTAACCGAATTTTTATTGTAGCCCGTAAACTGAGCTACCTGCTCAACTGACATAACATCTGGGTTGTTTTTTAGCAGTCGTTCATAATACTGCCGCATACGAATTAAATCCTCTTGTGTAAACACCTCATCAAAGGACGGAGCTTTTTTATCTCCGCCTTTTCCTTTGTAAAAGCCGTCTGGAGCTTTGAATAGCTCTGGGTAATCATCTCTGTCTTTCAAATACTGAATAACATCAACCGTCTTGATTTTGAAGCGGCGTGTTTTTTTGCCGCTATCTATGTTCGGCACAAGACCGCTTTCCAATAAAAACAAGCAGGTCTTTTTGCTGATATGACAGATACGGTACATCTGGTCTTTGGTTATGTATTCGGGGTATTGCTGCAAAATCTCGTTGCAATATTTTTCTGTAATCATCACTTACACCTCTTTGCACTTTTTGGTCAACAGCAGAAGAAAGGTGTAAAAGTTCTCTCCAATAGTATTTTGAGAGTGCCTGAAAAGCAGGCGGGAAAAAGGGTTTTGTTCTCTCCTGAGTTCTCTCCGTTCTCTCCAAGTTCTCTCTTTTTTGCTTTTTTTAAGCCATTTTTTGCTCCTTAACTGTGGGTTCGAATTTTCCTTGCAGTTGCAGGACTTACGAGCCATAGTCCCTTGAATTTACTGTACTTTTCATCATTTTTAACTTCTTATATAAGGCATCAAAAACGGTGATTTACCGCTAAAGTGTGTTCGGAGTAAAACACTCGAAATCATGATGCCCCTTGAGGGACGAGGGTTCGAATCCCTCCGTCTCCGCCAACTTAACCCTTGAAAACTTATTGTTTTCAAGGGTTTTTTCTATTCGGTGAAAATTCTTTCGCTTCGATTTTTTTGTGCTTCTGTCGCTTTTTCGAGCCGATTTTATGCTCTTTTTCGCCCGTGTATATTAGAATAAAAAATCTTCAAATATCGCATGAAATAAGACTTTTCAACGCCTGTGTGTTTTTTGCGGCATTGGAATAATTTCTGCCGGACAGAAGTTTGTCTGTTTTAAAAATAACCGGTTGAGGGCAACCGCATCAAAAGTCATGTGTGGGTTTTAGTGCTCGGGGTTCAAACCGGCAGAAAGAAAAATGTACTTTGCTTCTTTTCGTTTTGACATTATACAGAAGTGCTCCGTTTGAAGAATCTGATTGTGTGAAATCCTATTGCAAAAACTCTTAATATGTGATATAATATATTTATTAAGAGGTAATGTGTTCCCCAACATTGATTATTCGTATCATGAGAGTACGAATTAGATTGGGAGGAATTTGGCCTTTTAATGACATGAGTAAATCATTGAAACTATTGATTTCTTTCAAATTCTCATTATGAAATCAAGAAAGCGGCTGTGTGTTGACTTTTGTTGTCCCCCTGCTGTTTCACTGCTTTACACCACAATTCGAACCGATGTGTTTGCGTCGGTCTTGTTTTGTTGCGTGTAAAGCGATTGTATAATCTGAAATCGTAGTCCACGCACGATGCAAGTGCGTGGATTTTTTCGGTTCAGAAAGGAGAAAGCAATGAAAAAAGTGTCTGGGAAAACGCATACCCAAAAGCAACTGGATGATTGGTCAAATCAGAATAATCCGAACAACAAGGCATACAAAGCGAACAAGGATAATCATTCAAACCAAATGAACCCCAATCATAAGACACATCAGCAAGTTCACAATTCTCGCCGCAGAAACAAAGCACAACTATGGCCTGATTGGGATCCCGACTATCCCGATTATGACGATTAAACATTTTAAGGAGGAAAATCTATGAGTAAGCATTTCTTCGACTGTGACGACGGCGATTTTGCGTATACCGTTTCCGACAATATGGCAATCGACTCCGACGGCAATATGATGATGCGCATGGGCGACAATATGGCTATGGACATGGACAGCGGAGAACTTCACATTATTTCGTCATGGGAAGATGAGGACGATTAAAAAATCGTTATAAATGAACACCGCAGCCCCGCACCTCATTCAAAGGTGCGGGGCTGCAATGTTTTTGTTATGCAAAAAACAGTTTGAGCGGAATTGATTGATTTTTTTCCTTTATTCCTTTCCTTTGTTTGTATTCTTGTGCAAGGTATGACGAATCAAAAATTTTCTTTTGTACCGCTTATTACTGCAATAAATTAAAAACGGAATAAAAATTGCAAAAATGTGTCTGAAAAGGGTTGAAAAATATATTCGGTGTGCTATAATATATCATATAAGTGAATGTTTCATCTGCGACGGAGAGACAATGGATATTGCATTCGTGATTTTTTTTTATTGTTAAAAAATTCCGCCGCGAAACTGTTGTTTCGCGGCGGATATAAACGAATTATACTTTTAATTACGCAAGTTCTGCGAAGTATTTGATCGTTCTTACCATCTGAGAAGTGTAGGAGTTCTCGTTGTCATACCAAGAAACTACCTGAACCTGATAGGTGTCGTCGTCGATCTTGGAAACCATGGTCTGAGTTGCGTCAAACAGAGAACCGTATCTCATTCCGATAACGTCGGAAGAAACGATGGGATCTTCATTGTAACCGAAAGATGCGGAAGCAGCCGCTTTCATAGCCGCGTTGATTCCTTCTTTGGTAACGTCCTTGCCTTTAACAACAGCGGTAAGGATGGTGGTCGAACCTGTCGGAACGGGAACGCGCTGTGCGGAACCGATGAGTTTGCCGTTCAGTTCGGGGATAACAAGACCGATTGCTTTTGCAGCACCGGTGGAGTTGGGAACGATGTTTGCAGCGCCGGCTCTTGCTCTTCTGAGGTCGCCCTTTCTGTGAGGACCGTCAAGAATCATCTGGTCGCCGGTGTAAGCGTGAATGGTGGACATGATGCCGCTCTGAATGGGAGCGTAATCGTTAAGGGTTTTAGCCATGGGTGCAAGGCAGTTGGTGGTGCAGGAAGCCGCAGAAATAATCTTGTCGTCAGCGGTAAGAGTTTTCTCGTTTACGCTGAAAACGATTGTTTTGAGGTCGCTGCCCGCGGGAGCGGAAATAACAACTTTCTTTGCGCCTGCGTCGATATGAGCCTGAGACTTTTCTTTGGAGCAGTAGAAACCTGTGCATTCAAGAACAACGTCAACGCCGATCTCTCCCCAAGGAAGATCTTTTGCATCTTTCATTGCATAGATTTTGATGGTCTTGCCGTCAACGGTGATGGAATCTTCACCCGCTTCAACGGTGTGAGCTCCTTCGCCGATCTTGCCGCAGTAGCCGCCCTGAGCGGTATCGTACTTAAGAAGATGAGCAAGCATTTTCGGATCGGTAAGGTCGTTGATCGCAACTACCTCGTAGCCCTCTGCGCCGAACATCTGTCTGAACGCAAGACGACCGATACGGCCGAAGCCGTTAATAGCAACTTTAACTGACATAGTAAAGTCCTCCTGAATATGTTTTTGTTTTTACCTAATTATATTGTAAACTAAAATTGTGTTTTATACAAGACACATTGTTAAATTTCTAACCAAAAAATGTGTAGAATTTTTAATGTAAAAAATTTGCTTTAATGTATAATTTGCACAATAATATTGCAGTTTGGAGTGTTGAAAGGTATGATATACGGTGAACCTAACATAATTCTTGCCGATGTGTCGAAGGCTTATGACGACAGTAAGATTCCCGTGATCCTGCTTGACAGAACATTTTCGCCCGTATATTACAACAGGGCGGCAACCGCTGTTTACAAGTATCTTGTAACTTCGGATTTTCTGAACCGTCACCTTTCCGACGATGAAAAATCCCGTGTTGCGGCAGGTTTGCGCGACGCCGCATTCTTTCGTCTGATACCCGCAAAGACAACGGTTTTCAAAGCGTTTATATTCAGCCTTGTTTTTGACTCAAAAGGAAACAGACTTCCTTTTATGAAATTTCAAGCCGAGGAAGCGTATTCTTCCGAAGATTTTCTGAATTCCGAATTTTCAGGCGGCAAACTCGCTTCCATGATAGCCTCTTCGCTGTTGCGCCCCATCGGTGTTATGAGTTCTGTTGTCGAATTGCTCGAAAAACGCATCGGTGATGAGAAAAGCAAACTCTATCTTGAAAGCATCGGCGAAAATGCGTTTTTGCTCGAACGCGGTGTCAGCCGTATTGCGGCTATATATTCTACTTTTGCTTCTTACGGTCATTTCAATGTGTCCGCATTCGATCCCGTTCCGTTTCTCCGCGCACTTTCGGCAGAACTGAAAACGGAATTTTCGACCGAAACAGAGGAACACTCGACATTGGTATTTCTTGACAAAGACGCCTTTCGCAAATCGTTTCTTGACATATATTGCTACGTTTCGGGGCTTCGCTCCGCGTTCAAAACAAAACATCCGATAACGACCCGCCTGTGCGAAGAAAAGCATTTTTTCGTTGCTGAGGTATCCCGACGCGGGGTTCTGCGTTCGGATATAAACGAGAATGACGCCTTTTCTTTCAGTCTGGACGAAAACAGAGAAATAAAAGATACGCTGGCGTTCGCAAAACGTATATTTGAGACCGCGGGCGGTGAACTGAAAATTGAGACCGACGGAAGAGGTAAATCCGTTACGGCAACGGTTCGCGTCGCTCTTCCTACGGCGCTTCCCGAAAAAGATACACTCGGCTCGGAAAGAAAAGAATTTATTGATTTCCGTAATATTTATTATCGCGCATTTATAGACAAGATAAAGCGAAATACGGATAACTGACGATACATATTTAATAATTTCCCCCTGTTTCGGAAACACTTTCCGAGAGGGGGATTTTTATGGGTATAATGTTTATCAGAACCGTTATCCTTTATCTGCTGACGGTCGTTGCGCTTCGCGTTATGGGAAAAAGACAGATAGGGGAACTTGAACCGACGGAACTTGTTACGACAATACTTGTTTCCGAAATAGCGACGCTTCCGCTTCAGGATATGCAACTGCCGCTGCTTTTTTCTGTTGTTCCCGTTTTTGCGCTTGTCGGGCTGGAAATGATTTCAAGCGTCATATCTCTGAACAGCGCGCGTTACCGCTCTTTTCTTGCGGGTGAATACAATATCGTCATAAACGAGGGAAAAATCGACATAGAGCAGATGAAAAAAGCGCAGTTGACGGTTGACGAACTTATGGAAGAACTGCGGCAACATGAAATTTTGGACATCTGCGACGTCAGGTTCTGTATTCTCGAAACGAGCGGAAAAATGAGCGTTATTCCGAAAACATCGGACCAAAAACATCTTTCTTATTCGCTTGTCGTTGACGGCAGACCGGTTTTGCGCAATCTGAAAAAATTGGGGCTGACAAAAAAAGATATATCCGAGGTCGCTCGGGAACACGGACTCGGCGTGAAAGGGGTCTTTTTGATGACCGTTTGCGGTGAAAAATTTACGGTGGTGGCTAAGAATAAATGAAAAAACTCATAGGTTCGGTTGTTGTTATTTCGGTTCTTGTTGCGCTTGCCGTCGGGACTCGGTTATATCTTAAAAATTGTGTGGAATCTTTTCTTGCGTCCGTTGAATACGTTTCGCAGGCTCCGACGGAAAGGGAAGAGGCGTTTTCGGATATGGTCGGAAAATTCTCGAAAAAACGTAAAGTGCTCGCGCTTTTCGTTCACGGAGAGTACCTGTCCGAGATAGGACAAAAACTTTCGGAACTTTCAAAAATGTATTCCTCGGGCGCGGACGGGGAAGAATTGCGCGACGGATTGACGGAAGTTTCTGTCTTGCTCAACGAAATGTATTCCTCGGGCGTGGTTTCTTTCGATACGGTATTTTAATTCCGACAGCCCTTGCCATGAAGTTCTTTTGTGAGCCGAAATTCGCAAAAATCGGCAAATTCATAATTTTTTTTCAATATCGGGTATTGACATTTTTGCGAAGTATGATATAATGAATAGGCAGACTGTAATGGGATAGGTATGCACTTTTTGCGGAGGTACGCTATGAGAGAAGTTAAAACCGTGCTTGATATAGCGTCGTTTTTTAAGAGTACGGGAATGACCGAAACTCTTGATTTCTCCGTTCCGATGCCTCCCGAACAGTCGGAGTTTTCCGATGTTACCGTTGTGGGAAAAATGAAGAATACCGCGGACGTTGTCAGCCTTAAAGTGACCGTAAGCGGGCTTTATAAGACCGAATGTGACCGTTGCCTTGACGAGGTTTCCGTTCCTCTTGAAGCGGAAATTGATACCATTGTCACGGAAAATGAGTCCAAGGACGATTCCGTTACGGTAAACGGCGGCAAGATAGATCTTGTCAAAACCGCATACGATGCGCTGTCGCTTGAAATCCCTCTGATAGTCCACTGCTCCGAGGATTGCAAGGGTATATGCCAGGGGTGCGGTGCAAATCTCAATCACGAGGCTTGCCGCTGCGAACAAAACGACGGAGAACTTTGATTAACATAGTTAAAAAAATAATATTTATTACGAGCGGGAGGTGTTTTTGAATGATAGCTCCGAAGAACAGAATTTCCAAACAGAGAAAGCACAAGAGAAGATCCAGCACATGGAAACTTGATATGCCCGGCATAGTTAAGTGTTCTCATTGCGGCGAGGCGGTTTTGTCGCACAGAGTCTGCAAGGCTTGCGGCTACTACAACGGCAAACAGGTTATTAAGGTAGACGCCGAATGATAAAACGTCTTCGGACGTTTTCGGAAAATGATTGTTGATGGGAAAACATCGGTGTGCTTTTTCAGTGCGCGCCGCGTTTTCCCTTTAATCATTTATGGGGAGAGTTTATGGCAAAAATAATTTCCGTTGACAGAAAAAGTCCTTTTTACGGAAAAATCAAAGCCGACGATGAACTTGTCAGCGTGAACGGAAGAAAAATCCGCGACGTGTTGGATTATATGTTCGAAACGGCGGATATTTCGGGTGATGTTACCGTCATTGTCTGCCGCAACGGGGAACAGCATTGCTTTTCCGGAAAATGCGATGGAGATCTCGGTTTTTCTTTTTCGAATTTTCTGATGGACAAACAGCGCAGCTGCAAAAATAAATGCGTTTTTTGTTTCATAGACCAGATGCCGCCTGCCATGCGCGACACTCTATATTTCAAGGACGACGATTTCCGTCTTTCGCTTGTGTACGGCAACTATGTGACACTGACAAACGTTGACGACGAAGAAATTGACAGAATATGCGAACTTCATGTTTCTCCTCTTAATATTTCGGTTCATTCTACCGACCCCGAAACGAGATATAAAATGCTTCGCAACCCGCGTGCGAAAGATATTATGAAAAATCTGCGCAAACTGAAAGATGCGGGAATAAATCTGCGCTGCCAGATAGTGCTTTGCCCCGGGATAAACGACGGCGACGGTCTGACAAAGTCCTTGGAAGACCTTGCGTCTCTTTATCCTGCGGTCTCAAGCGTTTCCATAGTTCCCGTCGGACTGACCAAATTCCGCGACGGGCTTGCCCCGCTTGTGCCGTTCACGAAAGAGACTGCTGCGGACGCCCTGCGGCGTATCAACGAGATAGGGGACGAGTGCCTGAAAAAGTACGGCACGCGCATCTTTTACGGCGCAGACGAATTTTATCTGAAAGCCGAAGTCCCCGTGCCCGATGTTTCGTTTTACGAGGACATGGAACAGTATGAAAACGGCGTGGGAATGCTTTCCTGCTTCAAGGACGATTTTGCATATTATTCGGAAGAAAAGAAACCGAATGATTCAAAGGTGAAAATTTCGCTTGTAACGGGTGTTGCCGCCGCCGAAACGATTGACGGCGCGTTAAAAACGCTTTCGGATAAATACCCGGGACTTGATTATACCTTATATACCATATATAACGATTATTTCGGACGCACGATAACGGTTGCCGGACTTGTGACCGCTACCGATATTATCGCGCAACTCAAAGGCAAAGATCTCGGGGCGTATCTCATAATTCCCGACGTTATGCTTCGCGACGATACGTTCCTTGACGATCTGACCGTTTCGGACGTTGAAAGAGAACTTGCCGTTCCCGTGCGCGTTGCGTCAGACGGTGCCGAGGGGCTTTTGGACGCCGTTGAATTCTGCGTCAAACATTCAAAGAAGAGAGGTTAGGGGATATGGCGATTGTTGCTGTTGTCGGCAGACCCAATGTGGGAAAGTCGTCGCTTTTTAATAAAATAGTCAATCAGAGGCTTTCGATAGTGGAGGATACTCCCGGCGTTACCCGTGACCGTATATACTGCGACACGGAGTGGAACGGCGTAAAATTCACGCTTGTCGATACGGGCGGTATCGAGCCGCGCACCAATGACGTCATTCTTTCACAGATGCGCGCACAGGCGCAGGTGGCGATAGATAAGGCTGACGTTGTTATCATGGTCGTGGATATTCAGTCCGGTATGACTTCAACCGATGCCGACGTTGCGCAAATGCTTTTGAAAGCGAATAAAAAGGTCGTTCTTTGCGTTAACAAGGTTGATAAACCGGGGGCGGAACCTCCCGAAATATATGAGTTTTACAACCTCGGTCTCGGCGACCCGTTCGGCGTTTCCGCCGTTCACGGTCTCGGAATAGGTGATCTGCTTGACGAGGTGGTAAAGGAACTCAAAGACGCTCCCGAGGAACCCGAATACGAGGGCGCGATAAAGGTCGCTCTCATCGGAAAGCCGAATGTCGGTAAATCGTCGCTTGTCAACTATATGCTCGGCGAAAAACGTATGCTTGTTTCCGATATTCCCGGCACGACCCGCGACGCCGTCGATTCCGTCAAGGAAAACAAGTACGGCAAATTCGTGTTTATCGACACTGCGGGACTGCGCAAAAAGAGCAAAGTCAATGAAAATATCGAGCGTTATAGCGTTGTTCGTTCGTATATGGCGGTGGACCGTGCGGATGTCGTTCTTATTATGATAGACGCGAACGAGGGTGTCACCGAACAGGATACCAAGATCGCGGGCTTTGCGCATGAGCGCGGCAAGGCTTCCGTTATCGTTGTGAATAAATGGGACATCGTTGAAAAAGACGATAAGACCATGAACAAGATAAAGGAAAAAGTCGTAGAAGATTTGAAATATATGTCCTACGCTCCTGTTATATTTATTTCGGCAAAAACGGGACAGCGTGTTGAGAAACTTTACGAACTTATAAATTATGTTCATGAACAGCACGGCAGACGCGTTTCGACGGGCGTTCTGAACGATGTTCTTGCGGACGCGACGACAAAGGTTCAGCCGCCGACGGACAAGGGCAAACGTTTGAAAATATTCTATATGACACAGCCCGCAACAAATCCGCCCACGTTCGTGGCGTTCTGCAACGATGCCGATTTGTTCCATTTTTCATATCAGAGATATCTTGAAAATCAGATAAGACAGACTTTCGGACTTGAAGGCACACCGATACGCTTTATCGTTCGCGAGAAGAACGAAAAGGATAAATAAATGAGTATTTTTGAAAGAGAAGCGCTGCTTGTCGGAGAAGACGGCGTTCGGAAACTTTCCGAAAAAACGGTTGCCGTGTTCGGCCTCGGCGGCGTCGGCTCATTTGTGTGCGAAGCGCTTGCGCGCGGCGGGATAGGACATCTTATTCTTGTCGATAACGATACCGTAGCCGAATCGAACATCAACCGCCAACTTGTGGCGCTGCATTCGACGCTCGGAAAAAAGAAGACAGAAGTCGCAAAAGCGCGTGTTTTTGATATAAACCCCGCTGCAAAAGTCGAAACATACGAAATGTTCTATATGCCCGATACCGCAGACGAAATAGACCTTTCGGTCTGCGATTTTGTGGTTGACGCCATTGACACCGTGACCGCAAAACTCGAACTTGCCGTTCGCTGCGACCGCCTCGGCGTTCCGTGCATAAGCTGCATGGGCACGGGCAACAGGCTTGACGCAACAAAATTCTGCGTGACGGATATAAACAAAACCGATACCTGCCGCTTGGCGCGTGTCATGCGCAGGGAACTTCGTAAACGCGGCGTCAAAAAACTGAAAGTCGTTTACTCAAAAGCGGAACCCAAACCGCCGACTCCCGACCCGTCGAAAAGAAAGCAGACTCCCGGCAGCATATCTTTTGTTCCGCCCGTTGCGGGCATGATATGTGCGGGCGAGGTCATACGCACTTTGTTGGAAATTGAATAATATGTATTAAAAATGCTTCGACCGAAAGGCCGAAGCATTTTTAGATTTTTTCTGTAATTATTCTTCAATCTCTTTGCCGCACACGTCGCAAATGCCGTCTTCGTTATCGTCCGTGTGATAGCCGAGTTTCGGTTCAACAATGTCTTCTATGTTATCTATGCGTTCTTCTCCCGCCACGTCGTAAAACCTCCCCGCGCACTTTTCGCAGATATAGTATTCGCAGCTGCCGCTCTTTTCGCATTCGGCGATAACTTCGTCAACTTTTTTCAACTCGTGTGAGCATTCCGCAACGCCGAGAAGCCTTTCAACGGTCTTATCACCGACCGTGACGGTTATTTTTTCCGTGTTTGCGGACTTCGGAACGGTCAGCGTATATACGAAATATCCGTTTTTTGCTTCCTTTTCAAAGTCTTTGCCGTTTGCCGAAACATTTATATTATTTTCGGAATAGACCGTTACCGTGTTCGAGCCGTCCTCATTCATTTTTGTCGTGACAAGCGTTGTGTCATCGCTCATCAGATATTCAGCGATGAGTTTTCTCATCTGCGTCAGCAGGGAAGAGTCGTGCTCGTAATCCCCGACGCTTCTGAACAGAGCCTGAGTATATGTGGAAAGAAGTTCTTTCGCGTCCGCGTCTATCGAATATTTTTCGATGAATTTCTGCATTTTTGCTTCCGCAAGCGTCAGATATTCATAGTCTTCCATTCCGTCGCGTATCGCTTCGAGTCTCAATGTCGGAACCAGCATATTCCTGCCGACTATGCCGTCGCCCTCTTTGCCCGGATAGCAAAGATAGCCGTCTCCTGGAAGTCCTTCCGAGGTGTACGGGTTTGTCCACACGTCTCTGGCAACATAGTTGCCGCCGCCTTTGTAGTAATCAAAAAGCGTAGTAGCCCAATAAAGTTCTCCCTCAACTCCGTAATCTTTTTGCATCCAATGAACTATTCGAGGCGAAAGCAGATTATCGTTGAGATGATATGTCGGATACGGCGCCGCGGGAACAGCGCATCCGTACCACCAAACGTGTTCGCCGAGCGCCTGTTTTCCCGCAACAAAGCTTTTGTCTATCATATTCCAAAGCGGGCACCAGCATGAGATGTATCCGTCATATTTTGAATTGTTCGTTGTTACGATATTTTTTATGTCGGGCGCAAAGCCGCTTATTCCCGCCGCAAGGTCTTTTATCAATTTTTCGTTCGCTTCCGTGTCTGCGGGCTCGTCAACAACGTAGTACGACGCGATCTGTGTCAGATCGTACTTTTTCAGAAGTTCGTACATATATTTATTGTTCTTGTTGTTTGCCATCGCTTCGGAATCGACCGTGCCGCTGTAATCCCATTGGTGAAGCAGAAGTTGAACGTGCGTTATCTCGGGGTGTTCATCTACAAATTCTTTCATCGACTTGACGTAGTTTTCCAAGTCCGCGCCGTAGCCGTCGTATTCGATGAAAAACATATAGTTGCCCGAAATGCGGTAATCGAGGAAAAATTCCCACACCATTCGGTTCATCTCTTTGCTCGATATGCCGACATCTTCATAATAATTATTGTTCCAATGATGCAAGAAATTCGTTTGCATAGAACTTTTGACGGGGAGCGCAAAATCCCATACTTCGACGCTGACGGGAATTTCTCTTTCGCCTCCGTCAAACGTAACGCTGACCTTTCCGGTATATTTGCCTGCCGCCTGCGTCTGCGCCGAGCGGACGGTTATCCAATAACCCTGATTTTTGCCCGCATCGATGTCGCAGATGTCGTTTGCCGCCTTGCCGTCCGAGCCGTCGAACATCGGTATCAGCGCATCGGGATAAAAACCCGTTTCGGTCGGGAATCTCTCTTCCGAAACTTCGATATAACGCTGCCTGTAAAGCGTGAAATCGAGTTTGTCGCCGTTTTCGTTCGAAATATCCGAAACGCTGACCTTGACATTCTTCACATCGCTGTCAAAACGGAGCAGAAATTGCATTCCCTCGCTCTCGTTTTTTGCAAGAAAAGCCGTAAGTCCTCCGTTTTCCGTCTTTGTCGGAAATTCGTCCCGCAAAACGCTTTCCGTGTTCGGAACGATATACACATTGTCGATTTTCAACGGTTCTCCTCCTTTTTTTTCGCACGCCGCCGTCAGCGTGAGCGAAAGAACCAGAAAAAGTATTGTCGCGATAATTTTTTTCATTTGTTTTCTCCTGTCTTTGCTTTTTCGGCGGCAGTTCTCTTTTTTCGTTCTACCGCCTCTTTTTTCGAAAATACGCACCCGCAGTAATCCTGCCTGTAAAGTCCGTATTTCGCGGACAACTCAACGGAACGCTTGTATCCGTCTTTTTTCTTGAAATCCGACGGCAGCCACTTCGCGCCGAACTCCTTTGCCTTTTCTTCTCCGACTTCGTTCAGTACCTCCGCATTTTTAAGAGGGGATATTGTCAACGTCGTTGCGAAAAGGTCGAATCCGTGAGCGCCCGCTTCTTTTGCGGTTTGTCCGAGCCTCAGTTCGAAGCATTTTTTACAGCGTTCGCCGCCCTCCGGAATGTTTTCAAGCCCTTTCACCGCGTCAAAAAACTCCTGCGGGTCGTATTCGGCTTCAAGCAGTTTTATCGGGTTTTCGGGCTTCATTTCCGATATCAGCCTTTTCAGTTCCGTCAATCTCTTCTCGTATTCGTCGGCGGGGGAGATGTTCGGATTGAAGAAAAACACAGTCACTTTTGCTTTGTCCGCGATGCGTTCAAGCACAGTTGACGAACACGGCGCGCAACAGCAATGCAAAAGCACCGTCGGCATATCTTTTTCGGACAGAAGCCTGTCCGTTTCAAGCGAATAATTCTTTTTCAAGTTGACCTCCGAACGGGATATTTTATTGGCAGCTTCATTTATATAATTATAGCATATCTTATATATAAAATGGAATGGTTTTCGGTGAAAGTTTTCCGTAAGTTTGCATTTTGCAACGGTTTGCGAAAATCGTGCGTTAATTCTTTAACAATCTTTCTCAAACAAAAATTCACAAATCCTATATTGAATAGCGTGGAAATTTGTGGTATACTATTATTGTGGAAAATGTGGGTCACCACATACATTTCTTTGCTTGTCGCAGCATTGCGAAAACAGGCGAAGAGGATATTTTGAAAGAAAAAAATATTAAGGAATAAGAGGTAATAGGTATGACGACAACGAACAAAACCGTTCTCGCATGGCTTGACGAAGTCAAGAATCTTACCAATCCCGACAACGTTGTTTGGATAGACGGCAGCGAAGATCAGGCAAACGCTCTCAGAGCGGAAGCCGTTGCATCGGGTGAAATGATTAAACTGAATGAAGAGAAACTTCCCGGCTGCTATCTTCACAGAACAAAGCCCAACGACGTTGCGCGTGTTGAGAACAGAACATTCATCTGCTCCCGCAAACAGGAAAACGCAGGTCCGACCAACAACTGGTGCGACCCGAAAGAAATGTATGAAAAACTTTATAACATCGCACGCGACAGTTATAAAGGCAGAACAATGTATATCATCCCCTATTCGATGGGTCCCGTCGGCTCGCCGCTTGCAAAAGTCGGCATTGAAGTAACCGACTCCATTTACGTTGTTCTCAATATGAGAATCATGACCAGAGTCAGCCCGAAAGTTCTTGAAGTTCTCGGCGACAGCAACGACTGGGTAAGAGGTCTTCACTGCAAATGCGACGTTGACCCCGAAAACAGATATATCTGCCAGTTCCCCGAAGATAATACTATTATCTCCGTTAACTCCGCTTACGGCGGAAACGTTCTTCTCGGCAAAAAGTGCTTTGCGCTGAGAATCGCTTCCTACCAAGGTTGGAAAGAGGGCTGGATGGCGGAACACATGCTTATCCTCGGTCTTGAAAATCCGCAGGGCGACATTCACTACATCGCGGCTGCGTTCCCGTCCGCTTGCGGCAAGACCAACCTTGCAATGCTTATTCCTCCCAAGTATCTTCGTGAAAAAGGATACAAGGTTTGGACTGTCGGCGACGATATCGCTTGGATGCGTATAGGTTCCGACGGCAGACTTTATGCAATAAACCCGGAAAACGGCTTCTTCGGCGTTGCTCCCGGAACAAACGAGCATTCGAACTTCAACGCTCTTGCTTCCACAAAGAAGAACGCTATCTTCACCAACGTTGCTCTTAATCCCGCAGACAATACTGTTTGGTGGGAAGGTCTTACCAAAGAGGCTCCCCAAAAACTGATTGACTGGAAAGGCAATCCGTGGGATCCCTCCATGTTCGTAAAAGCCGACAAGACCACTTATGCGGCTCATCCGAACTCGAGATTTACCGCTCCGGCAGAAAACTGCCCTTGCATCTCTTCCGAATTTGACAAGGGCGCGGGCGTTCCCATTTCCGCTATAATCTTCGGCGGACGCCGTGCAAAGTGCGCTCCGCTTGTATATCAGTCCAGAGACTGGGAGAACGGTGTATTCATCGGTTCCACCATGGCATCCGAGACCACCGCTGCCGCGGCAGGCGCTGTCGGCGTAGTTCGTCGTGACCCGATGGCTATGCTTCCGTTCTGCGGTTACAACATGGGCGACTACTTCCAGCACTGGCTCGACATGGGCAAGAAACTCGGTGACAAGGCTCCGAAGATATTCAACGTCAACTGGTTCAGAACCGACGACGAGGGCAACTTCGTATGGCCCGGCTTCGGCGACAATATGCGTGTTCTTAACTGGATCGTTGACCGTTGCGAGGGCAAGGCTGACGCTCAGGAGACCGCTATCGGTTACGTTCCCAGACCGGAAGACATCGACCTTACCGACCTTGATATGGATATCGAAACTCTCAAATCCATTCTCAAAGTTGACAAGGACGTTTGGGAGAAAGAAGCGGCTGAGATCGAGGAACACTACAAGAAGTTCGGCGACAAACTTCCGAAAGAACTCAAAGCACAGCTTGAAACTCTCAAAGCAAACCTTAACAAGTAATTCAATACTTGATATAAAAATATCGCGACGGCAAAAGCCGTCGCGATATTTTTAGTCTGAATACATTCAGCACATACAAAAAACGGAGATGCAAAAACATACGTTTTTCGCATCTCCGAAAAGGATTACGCCATTATGTAAAGAATACCAAGAGTATCTTTGCCGCAATGCGACGTTACGGTGCTGCCCGCAATCGTTATAAGAACTTCGTCAAACAGTCCGAGACTTTCGACAATTTCTTTTGCGTAATTCGGCAGGTCGTAATCTGTGCAGGTGCAGGTTACGAAAATTCTGTCTCTCTTGAATTTGACGTCGGGAAGCGTCAGACGGTCGAGAATGTATTTCTTTACAACGTCTTTCATGTTTCCCCTATATTTGCCCGCCATATCCATTTTGCCCGAATGAACCTCGATAAGCGGTTTGAGTTTGAGCAGGTTCGCGCCTACCGCCGCAACGCCCGAGCAACGACCGCCCTTGTAAAGGTAATTGACGGAGTTGATAACAAAACTTACGTTCAGTCTGTCAACAAGAGAGGTGACATAGTCAAATATTTCCTGTCCCGTTTTCGTCTCGTCCTGCGCCATTATCGCAGCTTCTATCGCAAGATGACCGATACCGGAGGAAAGCGTGCGGGAGTCAACAACGTATATTCCGCCTATTTCTTCCGCCGCGAGTTTCGCGTTCTGATAGCAGCTTGACATCTCGGAACTTATGGTGAAATGGATTATTTCATCGCAGTCCTTTTTGAGTTCCGTGAACACGTCCGTATATGTTCCCACGCTGACCGCCGCTGTCTTCGGAAGTATTCCCGTTTTGGCAACATAGTCGTATATTGTCTGCGGGAATATATCTTTTTGGTCCGTGTAGTCCTTATCTCCGAGAAAGATTTGGAGCGGGGTGATCGTTATATTGTACTTTTCAATGAGTTCGGGTGAAAGGTCGCAGGTGCTGTCGGCACAAATTCTGATTTTCGACATTTTTTTCCTCCGTTGTTAAAATATAACTAATTATACATCATTTTTTCTTAACAGTCAAGCATTTTGAGAAGATTTCGTTTCGGAATATATTTTTTTTCGCGGAGTATAATATAGAAAGAACGAAACGGGAGATTTGCAATTATGAAAAGACCGGAAGATTTTTCTGTAATCAAAAAATACTGTCCGATACTGAAAAAGAACGTTGCCGTCAAAGTCTGCCACGAAAACGAGAACCGCCGCGAATGTCTGAACAGCGCGGAATGTGACGGAAAGTGCCAAAATTCGTATCTGTAAACAGTATTTCTATCGAAAACGGGCGGGGTAATCCCGCCCGTTTTGCTGATATTTTCTTTATCAGAGTTCTATTTTTATAAAGTTTTTCTTTCCGCGTTTGAGTATGAACTCTTCCGTGAAAGCGTCTTTTGCATAAGATGTTTTGATGTCTGCGACTTTTTCGCCGTTGACGCTGACGCCGCCCTGCTCGACTGCGCGTCTGCCCTCTGCTCTTGACGGAACAAGTCCCGATTTGACAAGGACGGAAACGATGTCTATGCTGCCGTTTTCGTTGAAATCTTCGTCCGCAAGTTTGAACGACGGCATGTGTTCGCTCGAAACGCCTTTACCGAACAGCGCACGGGAGCCCTCCTGCGCTTTGGTCGCTTCTTCTTCGCCGTGAACGAGTTTTGTCAACTCAAACGCAAGAATCTCTTTTGCTTCGTTGAGTTTGCTGCCTTCCCAAGTGTCCATTTCGTCTATCTGTTCAAGCGGCAGGAACGTCAGCATACGCAGGCATTTGAGCACGTCCGCGTCCGCAATGTTGCGCCAATACTGATAAAACTCGAACGGGGAAGTCTTGTTCGGGTCGAGCCAGACCGCACCGGACTGTGTTTTGCCCATCTTTTTGCCCTCGGAGTTGAGCAGTAGCGTTATCGTCATCGCATAAGCGTCTTTGCCGAGTTTTTTTCTGATGAGTTCGGTACCGCCGAGCATATTCGACCACTGGTCGTCGCCGCCGAACTGCATATTGCAGCCGTATTTTTGATACAATGCGTAGAAGTCGTAGGACTGCATTATCATGTAGTTGAATTCAAGGAACGAAAGACCCTTTTCCATTCTTTGCTTATAGCATTCGGCACGAAGCATATTGTTTACAGAGAAGCACGCGCCGACATCGCGAAGCAGTTCTATGTAGTTGAGATTAAGAAGCCAGTCCGCATTATTCACCATCAGCGCTTTGCCGTCCGAGAAGTCAATGAAACGGCTCATCTGCTTTTTGAAGCAGTCGCAGTTATGCTGTATCTGCTCGGGCGTCATCATGTTTCTCATGTCCGTGCGTCCTGACGGGTCGCCGATATATCCCGTGCCGCCGCCGATAAGCGCGATGGGCTTGTTACCCGCCATTTGAAGTCTCTTCATCAGGCAGAGCGCCATAAAGTGACCGACATGAAGACTGTCCGCGGTCGGGTCGAAGCCGATATAGAAGACGGCTTTTCCTCCGTTGATGAGTTCTCTGATTTCTTTCTCGTCCGTTACCTGGGCGATAAGCCCTCTTGCAACGAGTTCTTCGTAGATTTGCATTGAGTTTCCTCCATATAAGATTAAATTTTTTCAATAAAAAAAGTCCTTGAAAGCCCGATAAAGACTTTCAAGGACGACATTTGCCGTGTTACCACCTTGATTCGCATTTTCCTCGCGGAAAAAGCCTTTGCAAGTGCCTTGTTTGTATAGAAACACTGACACTCTGTTTCGTAACGGGAAACTGCCGTCGCAGCCTACTTGTTATTCGTTCGGTGCGCCGCTCGGGGATGTATTCGCAAAGCCGACTCCCGCGCCTCTCACCGACCGGTTGCTCTCTTTCGGAACGTGTCTTTGTTACTTCTTCCCGTCTTCGCGTTTTTTATATAATACAATATAAATTCCGATTTGTCAAGTGTTTTTTTGTGAATAATCGAGGCTGTAAAAAAACGCACCCCTTTTTATTTGCCGCCGCCCTCGATATCAAGATTGGGAACTGTTGTGGTCTGCGCTTCCGCTTCTCTTGCAAGCACGGACGCGGGTTTTGCAAAACCGTGCATAAAGCCGCCGAGTGACGTTGATGAAACGTCGCCCGCGATTATTGTTTCGTCAACGACTATCAGGTTCGCGTTTACGGTCTCTGCGTTGTCGGGATAGTTAGTCACTTTGTAGGTGTATTTGACCGCTTTTTCGCCCTTGTATTTCGAAAGGTCAAGTCCCTGCGCCAACTGAATGTTGTTGTATGTGTCGTAAGTCGCGTCAAAATTCGTCGGTATAACGATGTCCGAAACGCTTACGGGGTCATTTTCGACTTCCCAACCGAAATCTTTGAGAAAATCAACTCTTTCGTCGTTTGTCTTTGTGACGTAATCCGCGTTCGCGGCAACGGTGCCGCCGCTTCCCGCAACTGCGACAATGATTACAAGCGCAACGCAGCACAGCGCAAGCGCCGCGACAAGTATCTTGCCTTTCGTGATCTTTGCAGCCATTACAAACATTTTCGTACCCTCTGTTCTGAAATTTTTTTTGCTTTTCAGCGTTCAATAATCTATATGACCGTCTTGTCTTTTCAATGACAGTTAAAAAAGGGATTTTTCGGTTTTTTCTCGTTTGCTATTGCTTTTTTCTTTGAAATCTGATAAAATATATGTACTTTTTTTGAGGGAGGATAGAAATGAGGGCTTTTATATGCGTTGACGATGACCTCGGCAGACTGTTCGGCAGCCGCCGCCAGAGCCGTGACGGAACGCTTTGCGCAGATATGATAAAAACCGTGGGCGACGGGCTTCTTTATATAGAAAAGTATTCCGAACCTCTGTTTTCGGATCTTGCCGAAAAAGTCTGCGTTTGCGCCGAACCCCCGAAAGACGATTCATATTTCTTTTTTGAAAAAACAGATCCTGAAATATACGGCAGGTTCGTTTCCGAATGGACTGTTTACCGTTGGAACAGACTTTATCCGTCCGACGAAAAGTTTTCGAAGGAACTTTTGAGGGGTTTTCGACTTACGGCAACGGAAGAATTTGTCGGCTCCTCTCACGAAAAAATAACGAAAGAGGTGTATGTCCGTGAATAAGCGGCTTATTGCGGCGTTGATTGCCGTTATTATTCTTGTTGCCGCGTCCGTGACGGCTTGCACTCTGCTGCGTTCTTCCGTCAAAGAAAATGAGACGACCGTTCCGTCGGGCACACAAACGGACGAAGCGTATATAAAAGTCAACGGAAACGTTCCTCGTTTTTCGGACGAGGAAAAGAAAACTGCGGCGGCGTTTGAGAATTATTCAGACCTTGACGCTCTCGGCAGATGCGGCGTTGCTTTTGCCTGTGTGGGCAAAGAAACGATGCCGACCGAGGAACGCGGCCCGATAGGAAGTATAAAGCCGAGCGGCTGGCACAGCGTGAAGTACGATTTCGTTGACGGAAAATATCTTTATAATCGCTGCCACTTGATAGGGTATCAGTTGACTGCGGAAAACGCAAACGAGAAAAATCTGATAACGGGAACGCGATATCTGAATACAAAAGGTATGCTTCCGTTTGAGAATATGGTCGCCGACTATGTAAAAGAAACGGGAAATCATGTCCTTTACCGCGTCACACCTGTATTCGAGGGCAAGAACCTTGTTGCGTCGGGCGTTTATATGGAAGCGTATTCCGTCGAGGACGACGGCGACGGCATTTGTTTTTATGTCTATGTCTTCAACCGTCAGCCGGGCGTGAAGATAGATTATCTGACGGGCGACAGCGTTGCGGACGGTACTGTGGAATCCGCTTCGGGCGAAACGACTTCCGCCGAAAAAGAAGAAACAAAAACGTATGTGCTGAATATTTCAAACGGAAAATTTCATCTGCCTGACTGTGATTCGGTAAAAAAAATGAAAGAAGAAAACAAACAGATAATGAAGTGTAAACGCTCCGAACTGATAAAAGCGGGATATTCGCCGTGCGGTTCGTGTAAACCGTGACAGAGAAAGGAATAGGGCAGATGTCGGAAGAAAGAATTTTTGAAAATGAGGAGAGAGAACACCTCGCTTTCATAGAAAAATATATAAAAGAAAGACTTTCTGAAACGGGAACGGATCTTTCTTCTTTGCGCGATTACATTTACGAACAGCGCAGAAGAACATGGGAAGATTTTGCCCGCGCAAGCGAACATCCCGAACAGAATATGCAGGAACTGACGCAGATGGCGCTGACCGAACAGCGCGACGTCGGCAGATACGAACGCCTTGAAAAAACGCAGGAAACGCTTGTTCGTCTTGCGGATAATCCGTATTTTGCCCGCCTTGACATCGAGGAGGACGGAGACACGGACAAGGTTTATATCGGCAGACGTTCGCTTATAGATGAGGAGAGTTCCGATATTCTCATCTGCGACTGGCGTTCGGATATAGCGTCGCTTTTTTACGATACGGGTCTCGGTAAAAAGTTCTATGACTGTCCCGCGGGACGCATGGAGTGCGATTTGAGACTCAAACGCCAATTTGTTATCCGTGACGGCGAACTTCAATATATGTTTGACAGCGATATGGCGGTCGAAGACGACGTTCTCATGCACGAACTCGGCAAAGACAGCAACCTTAAAATGAAGACCGTTGTCAATACCATACAGCGCGAACAAAACGAGATAATCAGAAACACAACAAGCGAAGTATGTCTTGTTCAGGGCGTTGCGGGCAGCGGAAAAACGTCCATCGCGCTTCACAGACTTGCATATCTTCTTTATAAGTACAGAGACAGCCTTGCCGCGGGCAATATCATTATTTTTTCGCCGAACCGCGTGTTTGACGCATATATTGCGGACGTGCTTCCCGAACTCGGAGAAGACCGCGTGGCGCAGACAAGTTTTCACGACCTGTTTTCTCCGTACTTTGAAAATATAACGTTCGGAGATTTTGTTTCCCAGGCGGAGGACCTTTTCGAAGAAAGAATAACGGCGGAAGAGATAGTTGCAAAAGGCGGAAAGACGCTTTGCGAAAAAATAGTTGCGAATGCGGGAAAACTTTCCGACGAGCAGATAAATATTTCCGACGTAATGTTTTACGATGAGGTCGTTTGCTCAGAAACGGAACTGAAAAAAATCTATTTTGAACTTTACGGAAAATTCGCCCACGATGTCAGAAAAGAAAAGATTCTGACGGGACTTGGCGAACGCCTCGACTCGGATTTCAAAAACACGAGACGTTCCCTGTATGCCGCAGAATTGACGCAGGAAGGCATTATCGACTATTCCGATGAAGCGCTTGAAGAGGCTTTGGAACAGCGCTGGAAAGAGGACAGACAAAAAGTCCTCGATTCCGTAGCCGCGATGCTTGATGTGCGCGCAGAAAAGGTCTATCTTCGCTGTCTTGAAACGCTTTATCCCGAATACGCAAAAGACGTTGCCGACGGTATTGAAAATGGCAAACTGAAATACTGTGATATGTTTGCCTGCGCTCTTGTCAAGGCTATCCTCGGACAAATAAGAATAGATGTTCATATAAAACACGCCGTTATAGATGAGGCTCAGGATTATCCTTACATTCTGTATAAAACCCTGAATATTATCTATCCGAAATGCCGTTTTACGGTGCTCGGAGACCTTTCGCAGGGTGCGGTGCGTCATTATGCGTCGATAGGCGACCTTGCGGAAATATTCGAGGGGCGGAGCGTATGTTTCCGCGAACTGAAAAAGAGTTACCGCTCCACCGTTGAAATAAACGAATTTGCTTCCCGTTTCTGCGACAACGACTCGGACTATTCGTTCTTTGAACGTCACGGCGACCCTGTCGAAGAGATAGATTTCGAAGACATCGGCAAAGTTCTTGACGCAAACCCGCAGTATACTTCAAAAGCCGTTATCTGCCGCACGCTTGCGGAATGCAAGGCGGTTTATTCCGAACTGCGCAAGCAGGACAGAAAACTGACGCTTATCGGCAAGGAAGACGTTCTTTATCCCGAAAGAACCGCGGTCGTTCCGTCTTATCTGGCAAAAGGTCTTGAATTTGACCTCGTCGTCATTGCCGACCCTGTCGAGTCGTTTAAGAGCAACGCTGAAAAACGTGCTCTTTTCGTAAGTGCGTCGCGCGCTCTGCATAAACTTTATGTGTGCCGCGGCAGAACTGCAAGCAAAAAGCGGAAACCTTGTCAGAACTTGCCTGAATAAAGGGAAGTATCGCAAAAAAAAACGAATTTTTGTATATAAAGGTTTACTTTGTACTTTATATACTGTATAATACAACGTGGTAAATAATTTTATCAACATATAAATTCAGGAGGATTTCACATGGCAAACAGACGAAAGATTTCCATGGACGGTAACACCGCCGCCGCACACGTTGCGTATGCGTTTACGGAAGTTGCCGCAATCTATCCGATCACTCCCTCCAGCCCGATGGCGGAAGTGACCGACACTTGGTCCGCGACCGACAAGAATATCTTCGGTGAACCCGCAAGAAATATTTTCGGTGAACGTGTCAAGATGATTGAGATGGAGTCCGAGGGCGGTGCCGCAGGTGCGGTTCACGGTTCTCTTGCCGCAGGCGCTTTGACAACGACCTACACGGCTTCTCAGGGACTTCTTCTTATGATCCCGAATATGTACAAGATCGCAGGCGAACTGCTTCCGAACGTTATTCATGTTTCCGCTCGCTGCGTTGCTTCTCACGCGCTGAATATTTTCGGCGACCACTCGGACGTATACGCTTGCCGTCAGACCGGTTATGCTATGCTTGCCGAAACCAACCAGCAGGAGATTATGGACCTTGGCGCGGTTGCTCACCTTTCCACCATCAAGGGCAGAGTTCCGTTCCTTAACTTCTTCGACGGCTTCCGCACTTCTCACGAAGTTCAGAAGATCGAGGTTTGGGAGACCGAAGACCTTAAAGAAATGGTTGATATGGATGCTGTTAAAGCGTTCAGGCAGAGAGCGCTCAACCCCGAGCACCCCGTTCTCCGCGGCTCTGCCGAAAACGGAGACATCTTCTTCCAGCACAGAGAAGCCTGCAACTCTTATTACAATGCTCTTCCCGCAATCGTTGAAGAGTATATGGACAAGGTAAACGCAAAGATAGGCACGAACTACAAACTGTTCAACTACTACGGTGCGGAAGACGCCGACCGCGTTATCATCGCGATGGGTTCCGTCTGCGACGTTGCGGAAGAAGTTATCGACTACATGAACGCTCACGGCGAAAAAGTCGGTCTTATCAAAGTTCGTCTTTACAGACCGTTCTGCGCCGACAGACTTGTTGCGGCTCTTCCGAAGACCGCAAAGAAAGTTGCCGTTCTTGACAGAACAAAAGAACCCGGTTCTTTGGGCGAACCCCTTTACCTTGACGTTGTTACTTCGTTTGCGACTCAGGGCGTGACCGGCGTTAAAGTTGTCGGTGGCCGTTACGGTCTCGGTTCGAAAGACACACCGCCGTCGTCCATATTCGCGGTTTACGAAAACCTTGCAAAAGATGAACCGAAAGCAAACTTCACCATCGGTATAGTTGATGACGTTACCGGACTTTCTCTTGAAGAGCACGCTTGCCCGGACACCGCTCCCGCAGGAACCGTTTCCTGTAAGTTCTGGGGTCTCGGCGGAGACGGAACCGTCGGTGCGAACAAGAACTCCATCAAGATCATCGGCGACCATACCGACAAGTACATTCAGGCTTACTTCCAGTATGACTCGAAGAAGACCGGCGGTGTTACAATCTCGCACCTGAGATTCGGCGACAAGCCCATCAAGAGCCCGTACTACATCACCAAGGCTGACTTTGTTGCTTGCCACAACCCCTCTTACATTCTTAAAGGCTTTAAGATTGTTAACGACGTTAAACCGGGCGGAACGTTCCTTCTCGACTGCCTCTGGAAGCCCGAAGAACTCGACGCGCACCTTCCCGCTGCCGTTAAGTCTTACATAGCCAACAACAACATCAACTTCTACATCATAAACGCTACGTCCATCGCAAAGAACGACGTCGGCAATATGAAAGTTAAGAACACCGTTCTTCAGTCCGCATTCTTCGCACTTGCAAAACTCCTTCCCGCAGAAGAAGCGATCGGATATATGAAAGAAAAGGCTACCAAGTCTTACTCCAAGTTCGGTGAAGATGTTGTTGCACAGAACCACAAGGCTATCGAACTCGGCGCAAACGCATTTGTCAAAGTCGATGTTCCCGAAAGCTGGAAGAACGCAGACGTTAAACCCGTTGTTGAGGACGTTGAGGGCGACAGACCCGAACTCGTTAAATTCGTTAAAGAAGTCGTTATCCCCGTTGACAAAATGGACGGTGATTCGCTTCCCGTTTCCGCATTCGTCGATCACGTTGACGGTACGTTCCCGCAGGGCGCTGCCGCTTACGAAAAGAGAGGCGTTGCCGTATTTGCACCCATTTGGCATGAAGAGAACTGCATCCAGTGCAACAACTGCGCGTTTGTATGTCCGCACGCCGCTATCCGTCCGTTTGCAATGACAGAGGAAGAGGCTGCCAAGGCTCCCGCAGGCACAAAGTTTGCTCCGAAGCCTGTTCTCAAAACCACTTACAAATATAATCTTGCGGTAAGCCCGCTCGACTGCATGGGCTGTACGCTCTGCGTCAAGGCTTGCCCGGTTTCCAAGAAAGCCATTGCCGACGGAACTCCCGAAAAGGCTGCTCTCGTTATGGCAACTCAGGCTCAGGCTCTCGACCAGCAGGCAACTTTCGATTATGCTGTTGCAAATGTTTCCGAGAAGCCCGAAATAATCAACAACACCGTAAAGGGCAGCCAGTTCAAGCAGCCGTTGCTTGAGTTCTCCGGCTCCTGCGCGGGCTGTGCCGAGACTTCTTATGCTCGTCTCATCACGCAGCTTTTCGGCGAAAGAATGTACATCTCCAACGCGACCGGATGCTCCTCCATTTGGGGCGGTTCCGCACCCGCAACTCCGTACACCGTCAACACCGCCAGCAAGAGAGGTCCCGCATGGGCTAACTCGCTGTTTGAGGACAACGCGGAGCACGGTCTCGGAATATATCTCGGTCAGAAGACCATCAGAGAAAAACTTATCGGCTACGTTAAAGCGCTCCGCGAAAACGTTTCCGACGATGCAAAACTTGCGGTTATCGACGCTTACCTTAATACCGTTGACGACGGCAAGGCAAACGAACAGGCAACGAAAGACCTTGTTGCGATGCTCGAATCCTGCGATTGCAACAACGAATACAGACAGAAGATTCTTGACGAGAAAGATTACCTCTCCAAGAAATCCATCTGGATATTCGGCGGCGACGGCTGGGCATACGATATCGGCTTCGGCGGTCTTGACCACGTTCTTGCTTCCGGCGAAGACGTAAACGTTATGGTATTCGATACCGAAGTTTACTCCAACACCGGCGGACAGGCTTCCAAGGCTTCCAACATCGGTCAGGTTGCGCAGTTCGCGGCGGCAGGCAAGGCGATAGGCAAGAAGAACCTTGCGGAAATCGCAATGTCTTACGGCTACGTTTACGTTGCACAGGTTGCCATGGGCGCGGATAAGAGCCAGCTTCTCAAAGCACTTACCGAGGCTGAGGCATACCACGGACCTTCCTTGATCATCGGCTACGCTCCCTGCGAAATGCACGGTATCAAGAAGGGCGGCATGCAGAACTGCCAGGACGAGATGGAAAAGGCTGTCAAGGCAGGTTATTGGCAGATGTTCAGATTCAACCCCGCGCTCAAAGCGGAAGGCAAGAATCCGTTCTCGCTCGACTGCAAAGAGCCCACGGCTGACTATATCGACTTCATCAAGAATGAAGCACGTTACAGCCGCTTGACCCAGCAGTTCCCCGACAGAGCAGAAAAACTCTTCGAACTTGCGGCTGAAAAGGCAAAAGACAAGTTCAAGAGACTTGAAAACTACGGTAAACTCTACGAATAATCTTTGATTATAAGTTGAGAAAAGCATAATCCAAAGCCCCGACGGTATGACCGTCGGGGCTTTGGACTTTTATATTATATAATGTAAATATATATATGCTTTTTAGAGAATATTTGCCGATGAGTTCATTCTCCATGATTGGTAGCAAATCGCGCCCGGTTTGAAGTCTGCGCCGTTGCCGTGGAGATCGAGCAAAGGCTCTTCAAGTTCGTCTATCTTGTCTGTTTTGCCCTCGGCATAGTCGCGGAGCATTTGTCCGCAATGTTCAACGCGCTTTATAAGACCGCCTATTCGGATGTCCTGAACTTCAAAGCCCTGACCTTTGTTTTCTTTGTACCATTGCTCTTTGTACGCTTCATGGAATGCGTTGAGTTTCTTTTGCAGTTTTTTGCAGTTATCCGCTTCCGCAAGCAATGCGGCTTTGTCTTTTGCGGAATACGCCGCGCGGATACGTTGACCGAGATTCGCTTTTATTGCAAGCGCATCGCAAAGCGTGTAAAGAGTTCTGAAAAGATATCCCCATTCGGGTTCGTTTTTGGCGTATACGAGTTTTCTTGCCGCTTTTGCGAATTTTTCGCCCTCGTCGCCGACAAGTGTTGAGTCAAGTATGCCCATAAACGGGTCGTTGAAAAGCAGATATTTTTCGGTGTTTTTAATTCCGTCCGCGTTTTTGTTCGGGCTGTCGGGCAGGTCAAGAAGCATAAATCTGTCAAAAGAGATTCCGAAAGTGTTTTTGAAATCCTCTTTTATCTGCGCCTTGTTTGTGATACCTTTTGCGATTTCCGCAGCATAGAAAAGCGAGGGCAGAAGCGAAAACTTGGAGCATTCTCCGCCGTCGTCGCCCCACATCGTCAGAAATACGTCTTTGACGCTGTGCTTTATACAGGCGCCGAGCGCCGCTTTCGTCGAACGCATGCTGTATTCGTTGTGCGCCGCATATCCGACCCATGTCCAAAGTCCGCCCGCGAACCACGTTCCGTCCTTTATCTTCGCGTGCGCGGAAAGCATTTTGTCATAGTGTTTTCTGTCCGTCGAATAATAATCCCAGTATATGAGCTCGACGTTGTCGGGTATTTGTTCTTTTACGCTTTCATCAATCTTCGCGTTTGACCTGTAATAATCTCCCGCCGCAAGACGGAAGAACATATCCGACCAAATAAGAAGCGTCAGACCGTATTTTTTGCCTATTCCCGAGACCTTTTTAATATGCTCGATAAGGATCTTGACCTTGTCGGTGTCTCCGTGCAGATCGTAATATCTGCCGCGACCTATCATATGCGCTTCGTCCATTCCGATGTTGACGATTTTTGTCGAATACGAGGCGGCGACGGACGCGAACATTCTGTCTATCAGTTCATAAGTCCTGTCTTCGCCCGCAAGCAGTATGTCCGCCGTGTCGATAATGGGCGCGAACGCCGGCCAGCGAACTATTCCGTTAACGTGCGCAAGCGTCTGAATGCATGGAATGAGTTCCACGCCGCGCTCTTTTGCGAAAGCGTCAACTTCTTTGATTTCGGCTTGCGAGTATCTGCCGCGGAGATAGCCGAAATAAGGCTCTTCGGGAATTTCATAGGTGTCTTCGGTGTAAAGCAGAACCGTATTGAACCCTATCTTTGCGCAGATATCTATCCACTTTTTAAGCGAGTTCACATTCATGACCGCATTGCGGGAACAGTCAAGCATAGTTCCCATGCGGCGAAAAGGCGTTTCGTTCATTTTAGTTTCCTTTCGGTACAGCGTTCGGAGAACCGAACTTTGGTTTGTCTTGATTGAGTTGTACTCAATTAAATCAAGTATAACATACCTGATATTAAAAATCAAGGTTAAAATGTAATTTTGACAAAATATAAAAATATGAAGAAAGGGTATTGCAAATCGCGAGAATTTGTGGTAATATATTTAGGCTGACATCCGGGCGTAGCGCAGTTTGGTAGCGTGCTTGAATGGGGTTCAAGAGGCCGCTGGTTCAAGTCCAGTCGCTCGGACCATGAAAAATCCGCTTTTGTTGATTTTGACAAAAGCGGATTTTTCGAATTAAACTGTTTTTTTCAGTTGTAGTTATTATAATATGTATATTCGGAGGATCTTATTATGGCTCAAATAACGACCGAGGCAATAACCAAATGGGTTGCGGGAAAAGGTAAATGGCTCAATTTTTCGTTGACGATGTGCGGCGCATATCTCAAAGACGGCGAAGTGACTTTTTATCATCAGTTTCAGGGGCAGGGCACGGATGTGAATGTTCTTGACAAGACGTATGACAAAATAACCGACCTGACGGAAGTTATCAATAACTATGCAAAGGGTTTGACCACAAAAGAGCAGACCGTTGAAATCGTTGAGGGAAAAATCAATGAGGAACTTCTTGCATAGTGTGTTCGATGGTTTGAGTAAGTTCTGCATAAATGATAAAATTTAATTTTTATGCTATAAAATGTATAAAATTCACTTTTAGTTTGCAAAAACGCAGTCGTAAACCGTGTTTTGTTTCATTTTCTTGATTGACTTATGCATAAATATGTGGTATCATATATGCATCAAAAATCAAAAACGAGGTATGAGAAAATGAAAAAGTTTATTGCAGTTGTTTTGATTGTCGCTGTTTTTGCGACACTCGGACTTACCGCTTGCGGTTCAAAAAACGATAACACGGCGACCACTACGGCTCCCCAGGGAACAAGCGGTGAGACAAAGGCTACCGTAAAGACCGCAAAAGACGGTGTTCTTACGATGGTTACAAACGCAGAGTTCCCGCCGTATGAATATTACGACGGCGACAAGATCGTAGGCATCGACGCGGAAGTTGCTCAGCTTATTGCCGAAAAACTCGGGCTTACTCTTGAAATCGTGGACGGCGACTTCAACGCGGTCGTTCCCGGTGTTCAGAGTAATAAATACGATATGGGTATGGCGGGTCTTACCGTTAACGAAGACCGTTTGAAGAGTGTTGATTTCACAACTTCATACGCAAAAGGTATTCAGGTAGTTATCGTTAAAGAAGATTCCGGAATTGAATCCATTGATGACCTTGCAGGAAAGAAGATAGGCGTTCAGGAAACAACCACCGGCGATATTTACGCTTCCGATGATTTCGGCGAAGACAACGTTATTAGATATGCGAACGGTGCGGTTGCCGTTGAAGCGCTCAAAGCAGGCAAAGTTGACTGCGTTATCATAGACAACGAACCCGCAAAGGCTTACGTTGCCGCTAACGAGGGCTTGAAGATACTTGAAACGTCTTATGCCGATGAAGATTACGCAATAGCGGTTTCGAAAGACAATCCGGAACTCAAAGACGCCATAGACGCGGCGCTCAAAGAACTTATCGCAGACGGCTCTTTGCAGAAGATAGTTGACAAATACATCCCCGCATAAACGGCGGATAAACACAAAATGAATATGGGCGGATGATCTCCGCCCATATTTCGGGTATTATAAAAGGGGTTAAATCTATAATGTTTGAAGGCATCGGAGCGTTCTTTTCACGCTTGTGGACGGATATTTCGGGCTGGTTTGTCAATCTTTACGACCAGTTCTGTTTTGTCTTTGTCGAAAAGGACAGATATAAACAGATGTTTACCGGTCTCGGAAATACGCTGAAAATAACAGGCGGCGCATTGCTTGTGGGTATCGTTATCGGTATCGTTGTTGCGGCAATACGTTCTTCATACGACAAGAATAAGGAAGATTTGAAGAAAAAGGGCGGCGCGGGTCGCTTCTTTATGGGACTTCTGAACGGAATATGCAAAGTCTATCTGACGGTTATCCGCGGAACTCCCGTTGTGGTTCAGTTGATGATTTCCTATTTCCTTATCTTTGTTTCCGCGCAAAACGGCGTTTTGGTCGGTATTTTCGCGTTCGGTATAAACTCCGGCGCATACGTCGCGGAAATATTCCGCGGCGGCATTATGTCCGTTGACGAGGGACAGTTTGAGGCTGGACGAAGCCTCGGGTTCGGCTATGTGGGCACGATGTGGCACATTGTTCTTCCTCAGGCTTTCAAGACAGTTTTACCCACGCTGTGCAACGAATTTATCGCGCTTTTGAAAGAAACTTCCGTTGCGGGTTATGTCGGTGTTATCGACCTGACCAAGGCGGGAAACGTAATAGCGGGCAGAACCTATCAGTATTTTATTCCGCTGATAACGGTTGCAATTATTTATCTTGCCATCGTTATGATAATGAGTTGGCTTTCGGGCAAACTCGAAAGGAGGTTGCGTAAGAGTGATAGAAGTTAAGAATCTTTATAAGTCGTTCGGCAAAAAGAATGAAATCGAAGTTCTGAAAGGGATAACCAAAACTATCAATAAGGGCGACATCATTTCTATCATCGGTCCTTCCGGTTCTGGCAAAAGCACGTTTTTGCGCTGTCTGAATCTGCTCGAAATGCCGACCTCCGGCTCTGTTACATTCGAGGGCGTTGATATAACCGACCCGAAAACAGATATAAATCTGATGAGACAGGAAATGGGAATGGTCTTCCAGCATTTCAATCTGTTTCCTCACAAAACAATACTCGAAAACATAACGCTTGCTCCGCAAAAATTGAGAAAAATTCCAAAACAGCAGGCGGTCGAGAACGCATTGGACTTGCTCGCTTCCGTCGGACTTGCCGATAAAGCGGACGCATACCCTTCACAACTCTCGGGAGGTCAGAAACAGCGTGCGGCTATTGTCCGTGCCATGGCAATGAATCCGAAAGTAATGCTTTTTGACGAGCCCACCTCGGCGCTTGACCCCGAAATGGTCGGCGAAGTTCTCGACGTTATAAAGCGTCTTGCGGACGGCGGTATGACGATGCTTATCGTAACCCATGAGATGGGCTTTGCGCGCGAAGTTTCAAACAGACTTTTCTTTATAGATGAGGGCGTTGTTCTTGAGGATGCCGATCCGAAAGTTTTTTTCGAAGCGCCGCAGACCGAACGCGCTCGGAACTTCTTGAAAAAGGTGCTTTGATATGGGAAAATTCAGCGGTTATCTTATGGTCAGCGACCTTGACAAAACCTTTTTTGCCGAGGGAACGGATATTCCTCCCCGCAACATTGAAGCCGTAAAATATTTTATTGAAAACGGCGGAAAATTTACTCTTGCGACGGGCAGAGGTGCTGTTGCCGCAAAAATTATTGCCGCGGATATTCCGCAGAACGCTCCCGAGATACTCTTCAACGGCGCGATGCTTTACGATATGGCAAGGGAAGAGGTTATCGAGCAACACGGAGTGAATACTCCCGATATGGTTTCTCTTATGCACTCGATAATCGAAAAATATCCCGATATAATGCTTGTTGTTTTCAAGAACGACAAAATGTATTGCATATCCGAAAAGTGCGACCAACGGGTTGTCGAAGCGTTGAAAAACCCTGCAATTATGATAAATGTAGATGATTTGCCTCTTCCGTGGTTCAAGGTACTTTGCGTTGAAAAGGACTCTGTTTTGCGCGAACTTCAACCGTTTGTCGAGAGTTTCGGCTATCCGGATCTGCGATTTGTCAGAAGCACACCGATACTTCTTGAAGTTGTCGGAAAGGACAACAACAAGGGCTTTGGTCTGACAAACCTTGCGTCGAGGCTCGGAATAGATATGAAAAAAACGATTGCGGTCGGAGACTTTTTCAATGACGAACCGATGTTCAAAGTTGCGGGAAGGGTATTTCTTCCCGAAAACGCCGCAGAGGAACTGAAACATTACGGGACGGTCGTTTGTGACCATATGCAGGGAACGCTCGGCGACGTTGTCGAGATCCTTGACAGGGAACTTTCCTGATTATAAAATTCAATATGTGTATTTACCGACAGAGAGGAAAACCTTATCTGTCGGTTTTTGTCTGATTTCGGCAATATATTCAGCATAATAAATTACGAAACTTTCGGTAAAAGTAAATTATAATTACTTTTAATTCTCAAAATTATTCAGCAATAACGAAAAGACTGACAATTTGTCTGTAAATATATACCGGTTTAAGAAAACTTTTGTGCATAAATTCATCACAAAAAAACGCTTGTGACTTTTTTTAAGCATTTTGTTAAAATAACTTGCAAACCCGTTTTTTTTCAGTTATAATTATAAGACAAACTACATACTTCTGCCATTATCGGGAGGGTCTTTATGTTGGAGTTTTTGCAAAACTATTATCCCTTCATCTCTCTTGCGGCGGCGCTTATCGCGCTTTTCTATGTGATTTTGACCGCAAGACGTGTCTTGAAATTCGATGAGGGAACGGACTTGATGAAAAAGATTTCAAAAGCGGTCCGTGACGGAGCGTCCGCGTTCCTGAAACGACAGTATGCCGTGGTTACGGTCTTTTTCCTTGTCGTGTTTGCCATTCTTGAAACGTTGACGCTGTTTAACGTTCTGAAAAATCCGTATATTCCGTTTGCGTTTTTGACGGGCGGCATATATTCGGGACTTTCCGGTTTTATCGGAATGAAAATAGCAACGGCGTCCAATGCGCGTACCGCAAAAGCCTGCACCGAGGGACTTAACAAAGGTCTCCGCGTTGCTTTTTCCGCGGGCAGCGTTATGGGCTTTACCGTTGTCGGTCTCGGACTTCTCGATCTTTCGGTATGGCTTATTCTTTTGAAATATGCTTTCGGCGTGGAAGCAAGCGTTATTGCCGCGACTGTTGTCACTTTCGGCATGGGAGCTTCTTCCATGGCGCTGTTTGCAAGAGTCGGCGGCGGTATATTTACCAAAGCGGCTGACGTCGGCGCAGACCTTGTGGGAAAAGTTGAAGCAGGCATTCCCGAAGACGACGCAAGAAACCCTGCCGTTATAGCCGATAACGTAGGAGATAACGTCGGAGACGTTGCGGGTATGGGTGCGGACCTTTATGAATCTTATTTCGGTTCTCTTGTTTCTGCCATCGCACTCGGTGCGGTCGCTTTCGGGGGAGGAGAGGCTGTTAAAGGTATAATAATTCCTCTTATCCTTGCGGCTGTCGGCGTTGTGTTCTCCATTTTAGGCACATTTTTCGTCAGAACAAAGGAAAACGCAGATCAAAAGAGCCTGCTTTCTTCTCTTCGCAGAGGTACGAATTTCAGCGCGGTTCTTATTGCGATTTCCGCTTTTCCGATAATCTGGTTCTTGCTCGGCAAAGAACATATCGGCCTTTATTTTGCTATACTTGCGGGACTTTTGGGCGGCGTACTCATCGGTCTTGCAACCGAATATTTTACATCGGATTCTTATAAACCGACCCGCAAACTCGCAAAGGACTCCGAAACGAGTTCCGCAACGACCATAATCGGCGGCGTCGGCCTCGGAATGCTTTCGACCGCCATACCCATAATCATTATCGTTGCTGCTATACTTGTCGCGTACTTTGTTTCGGGTGACGGCTTCGGAATGTACGGCATCGCGCTTGCCGCGGTCGGAATGCTTTCAACTCTCGGCATAACGCTTGCCACCGACGCTTACGGTCCCATTGCGGACAACGCGGGCGGTATTGCTCAAATGGCGGGACTTGACGAAACGGTTCGCCAGCGCACGGACGCGCTTGACTCTCTCGGAAACACCACAGCCGCAACAGGCAAGGGCTTTGCCATAGGCTCAGCGGCTTTGACCGCACTTGCGCTTATCGCATCTTACAAAGAACAGATCTGTTCGATACTGGGCGTTGAAAACTTCTCGGTCGATCTTCTGAATCCCGTCGTTCTCGGCGGTTTGTTTATCGGTGCGTGTCTGCCGTTTATCTTCGCGGCTCTTACGATGCGTTCCGTCGGACGAGCTGCGGAAAGCGTTGTCAAAGAGGTTCGCAGACAGTTCCGTTCCATCGCGGGAATTATGGAGGGAAAAGCCGATCCCGATTACAAGACCTGCGTAGACCTCTGCACCCGCGCATCTCTTCGTGAGATGATCGCGCCCACGGTTATTGCCGTTATTGTTCCCGTTGCTGTGGGACTTATTTTGGGGCCTGCGGGCGTTATCGGTCTTCTTGCGGGCGCTACCGCAACCGGTTTCCTGCTTGCCGTATTCATGAGCAATTCAGGCGGCGCATGGGACAATGCGAAAAAATATATTGAGAGCGGCAACCACGGCGGAAAAGGCAGCGACAGCCACAAGGCGGCTGTTGTCGGAGATACCGTAGGCGACCCGTTCAAGGATACTTCGGGTCCTGCAATAAATATTCTGATAAAACTTCTTTCCATCGTGTCCATAGTGTTTGCCGCGCTTGTAGCGAATGTTCATTGGCTCGGTTAAAAGGCATAGAACTGAAAGGACTTGAAAGACAATGGCTAAAAAACACGGAATAGTTTCCGAATTCAAAGAGTTTATAACAAGAGGGAACGTTATCGACCTTGCCGTCGGCTTGATCATGGGCTCAGCTTTTACGGCGATAGTCAATTCTCTTGTAAATCAGATAATAATGCCGTTTCTCAGCATCATAATCGGCAAGGTCAATTTTGAAGACCTTAAATGGGTCATAACCGAGGCTGACGAATCCGCGGGCGTTGCGGAAGTGGCGGTTTGCTACGGCGCGTTCATTCAGGCAATAATCAATTTCCTGCTTATTGCGCTGGTTATCTTCCTTATGATAAAGGCCATAAACACTGTAAGACGTAAGTTTGAGCATAAGAAAGAAGAAGAGGAAGCCAAGGAAGAAGAACCGAAAGGTCCTACGACCGAGGAACTTCTTGCGGAGATTCGTGACCTGCTCAAAGAAAAAGAAGAAACAAAATAACAGTTTCATACAACGGAAAATCGGACGGCAACCGCCGTCCGATTTTTTATATATTCGAATGAAAAATGCCTTTTTACTTTTTACCGAGTTCCTCTGTTCTCTCGAAAGCGTCAACCACTGCTCTCATTGCAGCAGCTCTGAATGCCGCATCTTCAAGCGCTTCAACTCCCGCAATTGTGCTTCCCATCGGACTGCAAACCGCATCTTTCAGTTCTCCCGGATGTTTTCCCGTGTCAAGAACCGTTTGTGCCGAGCCGAGAACCGTCTGTGCCGCATAACGGAGAGCCTTGTTTCTCGGCAATCCGCATTTTACGCCACCGTCCGCAAGTGCTTCGATGAAGATGTATACGAAGGCGGGACCGCAGCCTGATATTGCGCTTGCCGCGTCTATGAGGTTTTCCGCTATCGGGTCAATGTCTCCCGCTGCCGAAAGTGCTTTTTCGAAGGTCGAAACCTCGTCTTTCGTTACCGCCGCATTTTCGCAGTGAAGAATCAAACCCTTTCCGACCGACGCGGGTGTATTCGGCATTATTCTGATTATCGGATACTCTTTTCCGAAGAGTTCCGTAACGGCGCTTATCGAAACTCCCGCCGCCATGGAAACAAGCGTGAATCTGTCGGTTCTTTTTTCGAGAACGGGCGCGATCTGCTTGATGAGAGAGGGGAGAACCTGCGGCTTAACGCCGAGAAAAATATATCTGCAATTTGCTGCGATTTCTTCGTTTGAGTGAATGTCCGCGCCTGTTTTTGCCGAAATTTCCGCTGTTTTTGATGCGTCAAAATCCGCAACCGCTATCTTGTCCGAAACGGATTTCGCAACCGCCGCGGCAAGCGTTCCGCCCATATTCCCGCAACCTATAAAACCGAATGCATTATTCATATTAAAACGCTCCTTTCAGCGAATTTGTCCGTTTCCTCGGACTATATATTTGTAAGATGTCAATTCACGAAGGCCCATAGGTCCTCTTGCGTGAAGTTTTTGCGTAGAAATTCCTATTTCGCAGCCGAGTCCGAACTCTCCTCCGTCCGTGAACCGTGTTGAGGCATTGACGTATACCGCCGCGCTGTCAACCGCCTCCGTGAATTTTTTCGCGGTTTTTTCGTCTTCGGTGATGATTGCGTCGCTGTGGTGTGTTGAGTGCTTTTCGATATGGTCTATTGCTTCGTCAACGTCTTTGACTATGCCGACGGCAATTATGTAATCAAGAAATTCTGTGTCAAAATCTTTTTCTCCCGCTGCGGTCCCCGAAATTATCTTTGCCGCTTTTTTGTCGAGTTTCATCTCTACCGGGTGCAGCCCTTTTTCTTCTCTTTCTTTTTCGAGCCGTTTTTTCAGCAGCGGAAGAAATTCTTGCGCTATGTTTTCGTTGACAAGGCAAACTTCTGCGGCATTGCAGACAGACGGTCTGCTTGCCTTCGCGTTTTCGATTATATCAAGAGCCTTTTTGAAGTTCGCTTTTTCGTCAACATAAAGGTGGCAAATGCCCGTTCCCGTTTCGATACAGGGAACTTTTGCGTTTTCCACACAGGCGCGTATAAGTCCCGCGCCGCCTCTCGGAATGAGCAGATCTACTTTTCCTGCCGCCGTCATAAGTTCCGCTGAACTGTTTCTTGTTGTGTCCGTCACAAGGCATATCGCGTCTTCCGGCAATCCCGCATTTTTCAAGCCTTCACGCAACGCTTCCGTAATAGCTTTGTTTGAGTTTATCGCCTCTTTGCCGCCGCGCAAAACGCAGACGTTTCCGCTTTTGAGCGCAAGCGACGCCGCATCCGACGTGACGTTCGGACGGCTTTCGTAGATTATCGCCAGCAAGCCTATCGGAACGGAAACTTTTGTTATCGTCAGCCCGTTCGGACGCTTTATCTCGTCGATTTTTCTGCCTACGGGATCGGGTAGTTTTGCAACGTCCCGTATTGCGTCCGACATTGCCTTGATTCTTTTTTCATCGAGAGTAAGACGGTCTATCATAACGTCGGAAATATGTCCGCGTGCATTGTCGATATCTTTTTTGTTTTCGTCGATTATGTTTTGAGTATGCTTTATGAGCGCGTCCGCGATCTTTTCGAGCGCTTCGTTCTTTTCTGCCGTCGTTGCGGCCGTGAGTCTGCGTTTTTGTTTTGAGGCTCTTTCAAGGAGTTCTGCCGTCGTCATATTTCTTTCCTCCCGTAAAATTTCGTGCCGACGGATTTTCCGTCCGCAATGTCATATAACAGGTCGGGTTTCGACCCGTCCGCAATAATGACATCTATTCCTTTTTCCATGCATATCTGCGCGGCTTTCAATTTCGTTTGCATTCCGCCGGTTCCGAGTTTTGAACCCGAACCGCCCGCAAGCGCAACTATTTCCGGCGTCAGTTCATCCACCGTAGGTATCAACTTCGCATTTTTATCAGTATGCGGGTCTGCTGTGTAAAGTCCCTCTATGTCCGATAAGAGTATCAGCAGGTCTGCATTTGCCACAACAGCCACAATCGCACCGAGAGTGTCGTTGTCTCCGACCGAAATCTCTTCCGTTGCAACGGTGTCGTTTTCGTTGATTATCGGAAGCGCACGGAATTCAAGCAATCTGTTAAGCGTATTTTTGAAATTGGTATATCTTTCTTCGTTGCTCATATCGCTGCCCGTTACAAGGATTTGTCCCACGATATGACCGTATTCGGAAAACAATTTGTCGTATGTATACATCAGTTCGCATTGACCGACTGCCGCCGCCGCCTGTTTTGACGGAATATCCTGCGGTCGTTCGAGCAGCGCCAATTTGCCTATGCCCATGCCTATCGCTCCCGAAGATACCAGAATTATCTCGTCTCCCGCATTTTTCAGGTCGCTGATGACTTTGCAGAGTTCTTCGACGTGGCGAATGTTCAGGTTGCCCGTTTTGTGCGTCAATGTCGATGTTCCGACTTTTATGACAGTTCTCATAATCTTACCGTCCGTTAAAATGTGTTTCCGATTTTGGATTATTCTGTATTATATCACGTTTTTGTTTCGATTTCAACGCTTTTTTATGCCGCAGTGTATAAATATGAAAAAATGTCGATTTTTAACAAGTAAAAACGCTCTTTCAACCGTATGAAAGAGCGTTTTCCGTGTATGTTTACCGGTTTTATTCAATCTCCGTTCCGCTGTAATAATATGTTATTATCTGCTCGTAAGTCTTGCCCTCTTTTGCCATTTCGTTTGCCCCGAAAAGGCTCATTCCCGCAAGGTTTCCGTAGCCCTTGACCGTGAATATGAACTCACCGTTTTTTATCCTGTATGAAAAATTCGGACTGCGCAGACCGAGAACCCTGCGCAATGTTTCACCGTCGTTTTGTTCTCCGCCGACCTTTGCCCCGATAACAGCGCCCGCCTTTGTCCTTTTAATTTCCGTTACCCATTCGGTTTCGCTGCCCGAAAGGGTTGTTTTCAAGCCTTTTTTCAGCATACGTTTTACTTCATCGACTTTGATTTTTTTCTCCGTTATATATCCCTTTGCCGTTTTGTCCGCTTCCGATTCAACGCTTTTCAAGTATGGAATTTCGTCACCCTCGGCATTTCCGACGCTTTCCGTTTTTCCTGCGGAAATTATATGTATCTGCGCGTTTATCGGTTCTCCGTCATAAGTTATCGTCTTGCCGTTGCACTCTTTCACAAGTTTTTCTATTCTGTTAACCGTATCTTCGCCGTACAGGCGCACACAATCTTCTTTTGACGGCAGTTCTGTTCCGTAAAAGTTTTCATCTTCGGTGGTCACTCCGTTTTTTGCGTCATATAATTCTTTTGTGCGAAGCGCGACCGCCGCCGCTTTGATGCTTTCGTCTTCCGTCAGATATTCCGAAAGCGAGCATATTCGGCAAACGATTTTGTCCGATTCTCTTTGCGGTTGCAACGTCTGCTCTGTCCGCTGTTCAGGGTTGTTTATCTGTGCTATTGCGGGTGTTGCGTCCCGTCTCACTCCTATCGTTGCGCAGTAGGGCAGAAGCACAAAAGAAACCGCAAATATAAGAAAAAAAGCCAAAAACTTGTTCATAATCTTCCATTTCTTATTTTTTTGTTAATATGCTTGACTATTTGATACTTTTAGAGTATACTATAATAAATATCTATGGTAAATTATATTCATTTTGATAACCGATAATGACCGAAAGGAATCAGAAAATGACCGAAAAACCGAAATCTCAATCCGTCAGACGGAAAAACAGATACGGGGCAGCGTTCTTTTATACTTTTTGCGGCGCTTTTGTCGTTGTCGGAATAATCGCCATTGCGATATTCCTCGGAACGCAGGATCATAATATTTTTGACTTTTCTTCCCGTCAGTTGTACGAGGAAGCGCGTCAGTATATACTTGTCGGAGATTACGACAACGCAGAAAAATCCCTGAAAAAATGTGTCAAGAAAAATGCGACCAATACGGACGCGGTGCTGTTGCTTGCCGATTTGTATGACGGGCAGTCAAGACAGGACGACGCAATAAATATGATCCTCGACTGCATTGACGAGTCCGAAAAAAACGCTCGAAACGACCAGCTTTATAAGCGCATTATCCAACTTTACGTTTCAAAAGGCGACATTTCCGCCGCAATAGACTTTTCAAACGGTCTTTCGTCTTATATCAAGACAAGACTTTCAAAAGTCAGACCCGCAGATCTGAAAGTTACTCCCGCGGGCGGTGAATACGAAAGTTCCGTAAATGCTACGATAAAATATGCGGAGGGCTGCACCGTTTATTATACGATAGACGGCTCGACGCCGAGTTCTTCAAGTTCTGTTTACGGTGAAGAGCCCATATTGCTTCCTGTTGGAAATATAACACTCAAAGCGGTTGCTGTAAACCCCGAAAACAATCTTGTCAGCGAACTGTTTGAGGGCACATATACGATAAAGGGCGACCTTAACCCGTACCAATTTGCCGATGCAAAGGTTGAACAGATTGTGCGCTTCACGATAGGCAAGAGTTCAGGAACGGTTTATTACAAAGACCTTGCAAGGGTCAAAAAGTTCGATAACTCCGTCGGAGGCGACGGTCTTATAACGACTTTTGAGGACCTGAAAATGATGACGGGCATAACCGAGATAGTTCTGAACGGCGAAACAAAAGTTGCCGACTTCGACGTTTTCGGTTCGCTTCCGTCTCTGCGCCGCGTGACGCTCACAAACTGCAACCTCAACAACGGCGACGCTTCAAAACTCTTCTCCGCGTGTCCGAACCTGACGTATCTTGACATAAGCGGAAACAATCTTAGTGATATTTCTTCGATAGTCGCGCTGAGGAGCATTTCCACGCTCGATATTTCGGGCAATGCCATTGAGGACGCCGCTCCGATAGGCGAGTTGACAAGCCTTACTTCGCTCAACATCGCCGCAAATAAGATATCGACCGTGAAATGGTGCTCGTCGCTTACCTCTCTTACTTCTTTGACTGCGGGCGGCAACGATATCACCGATTATTCTCCGATATCCGTTCTCGGTTCGCTGAAAACGCTTTCTTTGAACTACGCGGGAATTTCCGATGTCGGATTTATCTCTTCGCTGAAAAACCTCGAAACTCTTGATTTGAAGAGCAACTCAATTTCGAGCGTATCCGCTTTGACGTCGCTTTCGTCTCTCGAAACGATAAACGTTTCGGGAAATGCTTACATAGAAGATCTCGGCGCTCTGAAAAATTGCGGCAGTCTCAATGTTGTTACTTGCTCAAACATTACATCCGAGCAGGAGCAGGAACTCATCTCCGCAAATATAACCGTTGTCAGAAATTAGAGGTCTGTATGCCTGTTATTGTAAACAAATCCGAATATAACGAAGAGACTTTCTGGAAAGGCGTGACCGTTTCCAAACGCGGTATTTTTATTGCCGTAAGAAGCATATATATTGTTATTTCTCTTGCGGCGCTCATAATCGCGGTCTTTGTTATGGGCAAAGTCGGGTTGAGCGTTGATGAAATTCAGGCGGCTGTTCGCAGTTCCGCGGTTCCTATGGCAATATTGCTTGCCGTTTTTGCGTATTCAACTGTAAAAATATTTACGTTCAAACGCGGAATAAGAAAAAAGTTTATGGATTCCCGTACCCGCGCTTTTGAGTCAAAGACTCTTACATTTAACGACGAGGGATATTCATGTGTCGGCGAATATGAGAGCCGCGACGTGACTTATACATATGTTGACCGTGTTATCGAAACAAAAACGGCGTTTTATATTATAAATAAGTCGGGCATGGACATTGTGGCAAAAGACGGATTTGAGCAGGGGACTGCCGACGATTTCAAAAAATTGATTTCGGAGAAGTGTCCCGGAGCTAAGAAGAATTTCAGATAAAATATCAAACATCGCAATATTGAACTTTTTTTGATAGGAGAAACGTATGCTGACGGAAGACGATGTTATAGAATACGCGCTTTCGATGCCGGGCGCTTGCGTGCGGTATCCTTACGGCGACACTCCGCTTGTTCTTTCGACCTCCGATGTGCATGAGTTCTGCGACGTATATGAGGGAACGAATCCCATTCATCTTGTTATGAAATGCGACCCGGACGAAGCCGTGAGACTTCGTGAGAAATATCCCGAATCCGTCAAACCCGGTTACCGCTGCAACAAGCGGCATTGGAACTCTGTATTCCTTGACGGAAGGATTCCCGATGATGAAATCAAAGAAATGATTTATAATGCGTTTATGCTGATGAATAAGCGCAAAAAACGCAAATAACATTCAATTTATCATATATGATAGTTTTTGGAGGTCTGTTATGGCAATTCTTGTTACGGGAGGCACCGGTTATATCGGCAGCCACACATGTGTTGAACTTATCAAAGCGGGCTATGAGCCTGTTATTGTTGACGATTTGAGTAACTCGAAAGCAGATGTCGTTGACAAAATTGAGACCATCACCGGCAAACGTCCCAAGTTTTATCAGGCGGGTGTTCAAGACGCTGACGCGATGAGAAAAGTTTTCACCGAAAACAAAATCGACGCCGTTATCCATTTTGCCGCATTCAAGGCAGTAGGTGAGTCCGTAAAATTCCCGCTTAAATATTACAGAAACAATATTTCGGGAACTGTTTCTCTCTGCGAGATAATGAACGAATTCGGCTGCAAGCGCATTGTTTTCTCCTCTTCCGCAACCGTTTACGGCGCGCCGAAGAGCGTTCCCATAAGAGAAGATTTCCCGCTTCATACCACAAACCCGTACGGCAGTACCAAACTGATGATGGAAATGATTCTTTCCGACGTTGCGAAAGCAGATCCCGAATGGAGCGTTATCCTGCTTCGTTACTTCAATCCCATCGGTGCGCATGAAAGCGGACTTATCGGCGAAATGCCCAACGGCATTCCCAACAACCTTATGCCTTACATCGCACAGGTCGGTGCGGGAAAACTTGATCATCTGAACGTTTTCGGCAACGATTATCCGACAAAAGACGGCACTGGCGTCCGCGATTACATTCACGTTGTGGATCTTGCAAAAGGTCATATCAAAGCGATTGAAAAGGCGATGAAGAGCGACGGCGTGAACATATACAACCTCGGTACGGGCAACGGTTACAGCGTGCTTGAAATCGTTCATGCCTTTGAAAAGGTGAACGGTATTCCCATTCCTTATGAAATAAAGCCGAGAAGAGACGGCGATATAGCGGAATGCTACGCAGATCCGACGAAAGCATTGAACGAACTCGGTTGGAAAGCCGAACTCGGCATAGAAGAAATGTGCCGTTCTTCTTGGGAGTTCACTCGCAGATTTTTCGGTAAATAATCAGCATATTTATAGGTGGAGCGTTGTATGACCGTAAGGCTCGTTGTTAATTTCATACTTGCGGGGCTTGCGGTCGCGGCGCTCGTGTTTGACAAAAACAAGTACGACAAAATTCTCGGCGCGCTGCTTCTTGTCTTTGCCGCGCAGGGAATAATCAGTCATTATCTCGACGGAATACATCCCGCAAGCATAGTTCTGGCGTATTGTTTGCCTCCCGCAGGGCTGGCGTTTATCCTTGTCGCCGCAAAACGGCTGGCGGAATTGTTCGGAAAAAAAAGGTAGAAAGATATTGTTTTTGGCAAAAGCGGTTAAGAAAATTTGAACTTTTTATTCGGTGCCGTTTTTTGTATTGACATTTCGGAGGTAATGTGATATACTTCCTATGTATGTAGGCGGTAGTTCGCCTGTAAGTAAATGTTTCACTGCTGAATTTCTTGTTTGGGGAGATTGAAAAATGAAATACGAAACCCCTTATATTGAAATAATCGGATTCGAAGATGCGGACATTGTCACATCGTCGGGTCTTACCGTTGAGTCTACCGGCGACGGGGATTGGAAAGATTTCGGCGATCTTTTCGGCTGATTCTTCCGTATATTATCGGTTATAATTTTTTATTGAAGTTGTGTGTCGGCGTAAGCCGACACTTTTTGTTTATATTGGGGATGCTCGACATAACTATGTTTCTGTTTGATACCGATGTATACTTTCGGCGCAAATATTTACAGTTGTCTACCTATTAAAATAATGTATTGAATTGTGAAATAAAATTGAATGAAAAATGTGAAAAAGTATTGACATATGATGCTTGATATGTTATACTTAAATAAATATGACTCGGTTATTTTTTTGCTTTTTAGGGGGCTTTTATATGAAAAGGAGGATAATATCCTCGCTGTTGGCGATTATATTGATGATTTCCGTCGTTGCCGTCGGAGCATCTGCGGCTGCCGCCGTCGATCTTTCCGATTATACCGCCTCGGACAGCACGGTCGATTTTCATATTAAAGAGATATATTCCAGGATAGATGTTGCCGAATACCGTGCGCTTGATGAAGTTGTCGCTTATGCGAATGCCTTGAAGTCTGCGGCTGTCAACGGTACGTCCGTTTCCGATATTTCGATTTCGTGGAACGGTTCGGAATACGGTCTTGAAGAGTTCTGCGACGAAATCGTTTTTCCCGTTATTCCTATGGGTTCGGGCGCAAGAAAAGCGGCGGACGCCGTTATGAACAATTCTTCACTTTGGCCGCTCGGAACTCCCGTAAAGGACATTTCTCAAACCGTTTATGATTCCGCGTCGTATACGGAAGTTTACAACCTTTGGAAACATCTGCGCGACGACCACAAGGACGGCTTCCTTTCCGTCGCCGAGTTCGTTGCCGAAAAAGCGCAGCTCGAAACAAAAATAAAAGCGCTGAAAATGCCCTCGGCTGGTCCTGTTTCTACATTGAAGATAGCCGGAGCAAACGTATCTCTTCAGGAGAGCATATCGTTGTTCTTTGCAATAGATCCTGCTTGTGCAAGCGAATATACCGATCTTTATGTAGAGTTCAAGAAAGGTGACGTAGTTACCACAAGTTCTGAAACCGTAAATCTCGGCGGAAGAACCTGTTTCAGATTCTCCAATATCGCAGCGAAGGAAGTAAACGATACGATAACTGTAACGCTTTACGGAACATTCAACGGCAAAGTTTATAAGGCTGAAGAGTATTCGTACTCTGTAGCAACTTATTGTTATAACAGACTTGCGAAGTCCAGCGACGCTAAATTTAAGAGAGTCTGCGTAGATCTTCTTAATTACGGTGCTGCTGCACAGACATACTTCTCCTACAATACCGAAAATCTTGCAAACGCTGCACTTACCGATGAGCAGAAGACATTTGGTTCCACCGAATACTCCGCGCTTACCGATAACAGAACCAACAGTGGCGAGTATACCGATTACGGAGTAAAGGCGTTCAACCTTGTATACGAAGAAGTAATCAAAGTACTTGTAGCAGTTGAAGCGAAAGATCTTAACGGAGTAGTTGCGAAAGTAACGCTTGACGGAAAAGTATATGAAATAGCATCTTCTGAATTTACACCGCTCACGATCGGCGGCGTACAGTGCTATGCGTTCTATTTCACAAACATTCTTCCGAATCAGACGAGATCCGTATTCTCTGTAACGCTTGAAAAAGACGGTGTTGCGGTAGGTAACACGATGACGTACAGCATCGAGTCCTATCTTGCAAGACAGATTCCGCGTACTACCAATGCGGCATATAAAGATCTTATGGAATCTACCGCTAAATACAGTGACGCTTGCGTTGCTATGTACGGTTGATTTAAAAATGAAAAGGGTCTGTAAAAAAACGCAAATTTTTTTACAGACCCTTTTGTTTAATGAAAAAGTAAATATAAAAATTCTTTTACTCTACATTATTCGCCGGTATTTATGCTTTCGATATATTATAATCATTTCTCGGTCAAATTGAAACAAAAGTTTGCGGCAGAACACCGTGTTTGGTGCACTGTTTGTTAAAAGATACTACACCAAACACTTTTTATTGGTTATGATGAACAATTTAATGTGACTTATTTTTACACCGGAACAGAAAACAAATTTGATTTTCTCTTGACAAATTTTGTGTGCTGTGATATAATGCTACTGAGAGAATAGTTACTCTATTCGCTAAAAAAAATTTTTACAGGAGGTCATATTCTATGACTAAAAGAATTTTTGCTGTTGTCATAGCGATTGCAATGGTTTGCACGATGTTTGCTTTCGTTACGTCCGCAGCAGCAGAAACCACAAGAGTTACACTTGACTCTTCAGTCACGGCTCACGGTTATCCTCAAATCATTAATGCAATTAATTTTAATGATTATGACAAAGATGAAGACGGCTGGAAACAAGTCCCTGAAACTCAGAATCTTCTTGCAATACTGAAATACGGAATGGGACTTGAGGGTTGGACTATAGGCGCAGAAGAACCGTGGAATACAGTTCTTTACCTTAAGTGTAAGGTCTCCAGTCTTATCGCTGAGGGCATTGCATGGAATGGCGAAGCTCCGGCTGCCGATGTTCTTGTTTGCGACTATATGCAGAACACTTTCGGTTATGCTGCATACGCTCTCCGCGGCGGTAAACAGAGAGCCGTAGATCTTTGGAACTCGCTGTGCGATCTTCCGGTTGCACTTGACGGCGACAATGCTTATACTTATACCAATAATACTAAATATACAACTGCATCTTACGATGCTGCATTGCTTGCTCTCAAGAGTTATATGGATATGGCTCAGGATAACCAGGTTTGCAACGTAGATACTTTCGGTCGTTGGACTGCTCAAAAGACAAGATTTGCTAAACTTGAGAATGCTCTTAACGCTCTTGTAGAGGGTACTCCGGATACTCCCGAAGTCGTTACCACGACTACCAAGACTCTCAATACCGCAAATAATTATACTTGGTACGGCTATCTTAACGTTGTTAACGTAATTCCCGACACCGAGAAAGAAGGTCTTCGTGCGGAAGGAACTCCGTACAAAGTATTCCTTACCGAAATGCTTGCAATCATGAACGGCAACGGCGCTGCTTCCGATGCTGCGTACATGAACTCCTATGCAATGTCCGACGGAACTCTTCTTAAAGATTACGCTCAGGATACTTTCGGCGCCTATGCTTATGTTCTTCGCGGCGGCAGACAGAAGGCTGCTGACTACTGGAACAGCAAACTCAGCGTTGCTCTTACTCTCGGCAATAATAGTTATACCTATACCAATGCTGACAAGCAGGATGCTTATGATGCAACTGCATATCAGGCAGCGGTAGACGCTCTTAATGCTTATATGGAAAATACTGCTGACTCCAGCTGCTTCGATGTTGAAAACGGCGGCGGCAGATTCTTCGATCAGAGAACAAAGTACAATGCTCTTGTAGCTGCTGTTGACGCTTGTGCTGCAACCGCAGTTCAGACACTTGTAGACTTCACAGGTGTTACCACCCCTGATGGTACTCTTACTTACCTCATCACTATGTATAACAACGTAGACGTTGAGTCCATTAAGGCTGATGCTGATGTTCAGAACTGGGCAAAAGCAATCAAAGAAGGTATCGCAGCCGGTCTCGATTCCTCTTCTATCAATGTTGGTTCTACCAATGTTGTTAAACTTTGGGAAAACATGATTCGCTATACCGTTAAATTGAATGACGGTGCAAGACGTGCAGCTGACGCTGTTTTTAACGATTCGACCCTTTGGCCTCTCGGCGCTGCAATTGCCGATCTGAATCAGACAACTTACAAAACTGCTCAGTACAATGAAGTTTACAACCTTTGGGTACAGATCAGAGACGATTACAGATCCAACACTACAATTAAAACTTCCGAAGTTATCGCTGCTTGCGAAAGCCTGAAAGCAAAGATCCAGGCTCTTGAAGTCGCAAGCTATAAATTCACTCAGGAACAGAAAGATGCTTACAGCGTTCTTAAAACTTATGTTCCCATTTACCGCGGAAGAGTTGAAAGAGTCGTTCTTGATTCCAACAAAGCAACCGATATTTATAAAAACTATGTGGCTCTCGTAGTTAAGGCTGAGGGATACCTTGCCCTCGACTGGGAGAACGGTACTTCCGAGTCCTATCCTTCCGTTGAAGAGATGCATGCACTCATTATGCCCGAAGCTATGGGTGGTTCTCTTGAATTGGATTGGTATCCGTTCCGTCAGGCATTCGGTCTTGACAACAACGGTTACGACACATTGCTTAAAAATACTTACAATGCATGGGTAGAATCCGGTAAATATACCGAGGCTTCTCTTGCAGATGTAAAGGCAAGAATTGACAACTTGGAAGCTGCTAAACTTTCCGGCAACCGCGGCTCCAACAACACCGACGCGGGAGCTCAGGAAGACATTGAATACTATCAGGCATTCCTTGTTGAAAAACCGGTTGGTCCTGTTTCTACGTTGAAGATAGCCGGAGCAAACGTATCTCTTCAGGAGAGCATATCGTTGTTCTTTGCAATAGATCCTGCTTGTGCAAGCGAATATACCGATCTTTATGTAGAGTTCAAGAAAGGTGACGTAGTTACCACAAGTTCTGAAACCGTAAATCTCGGCGGAAGAACCTGTTTCAGATTCTCCAATATCGCAGCGAAGGAAGTAAACGATACGATAACTGTAACGCTTTACGGAACATTCAACGGCAAAGTTTATAAGGCTGAAGAGTATTCGTACTCTGTAGCAACTTATTGTTATAACAGACTTGCGAAGTCCAGCGACGCTAAATTTAAGAGAGTCTGCGTAGATCTTCTTAATTACGGTGCTGCTGCACAGACATACTTCTCCTACAATACCGAAAATCTTGCAAACGCTGCACTTACCGATGAGCAGAAGACATTTGGTTCCACCGAATACTCCGCGCTTACCGATAACAGAACCAACAGTGGCGAGTATACCGATTACGGAGTAAAGGCGTTCAACCTTGTATACGAAGAAGTAATCAAAGTACTTGTAGCAGTTGAAGCGAAAGATCTTAACGGAGTAGTTGCGAAAGTAACGCTTGACGGAAAAGTATATGAAATAGCATCTTCTGAATTTACACCGCTCACGATCGGCGGCGTACAGTGCTATGCGTTCTATTTCACAAACATTCTTCCGAATCAGACGAGATCCGTATTCTCTGTAACGCTTGAAAAAGACGGTGTTGCGGTAGGTAACACGATGACGTACAGCATCGAGTCCTATCTTGCAAGACAGATTCCGCGTACTACCAATGCGGCATATAAAGATCTTATGGAATCTACCGCTAAATACAGTGATGCTTGCGTTGCTATGTACGGCTGATATCACATAGATATCTAATGCGTATTTTATTAAAGGTGGTGAAAATAGATGATCAGACCTGAATTTGAAATCATAATGGTTGAAGATGTTATCACAACATCTGCGACTCAGCCCTCTGAGCCGGAAATTCCCAATACCGGAGAATGGGACTAATAGTCATTGATGACTGATTAGGTTTTTCCCGCCGAATACTCGGGCGACCGTTTATTCGGCGGGAAACCCTCTTAAAAGGGTTTTCTCAAATTTTAAACTGTATATGAGGATGAGAGATAAAACATGGTTTTATAGTTGATCTTTTTATATAGAAATTTTAGGAGCGTTTATCGTCTGTATCTCTGGTATTTACGCTTTCTTATTTTCACGCTTCATATCGCAAGGAGGTCAATAAATATGAAGAGTAATTTTGTTTGCATTTTGGTTTGTGTTGCGGTTGTTTTGTTGCTTTCTCTCTGCGCTTGCACCGCGTCGAGGAAGGACGATCCGACATCCGAACCTACGTCTCATCCCACAACGGCTTCTTCTTCGTATAGCGGCGGGCTTACGGAAAAAACATATGACCCAAGTCATGAGGAATCGGGAGATTTCAGTTCGCTTTTCGGAAGTGACGCTTCGGCTTCTACACAAAAGGGAAGCCAATCGGCACAGGAGAAGACAACCGAGAAAAAAACCGATGATGCGGAACCGTCAGGAAGTTCCGCAGGTTTGAATGTTGAAGAAAACACGGAGGATTCGGATTGGAATCCATGGTTTTGAATGATAAACTTGTTTTAGGTTTGGCGGGACTTTCGATTCTTGTTCGTTTTCGCTGTTCTCAATTCAGAGAGTTTTGCTCAAAATATATAATGCCTGACTGCGATATTGTTGATTTTGAGGTCTTTGTGACCGATGAGCAAATTGCAGAAGAGATGGCGTGCGGCTCGCAGACCGAAAGTGAAGCGGAAATATTGTGTATATACAGAGCGATAGCGGAAAAACTTCCGCTTTACAACAGATTTGTTATGCACGGGGCGGCGATTTCGTTTGAGGATAAAGCGTATATTTTTACTGCCGCAAGCGGAACGGGCAAATCAACACATATCAGACTTTGGCGCAAAGCATTCGGAAATCCTGTCGGAATTATTAACGGCGATAAGCCTGTAATAGAAATCAAAGATGACGGGACAAGCCTTGTTTACGGTACGCCGTGGGCAGGGAAAGAGCGTTGGGAAAAAAATGTGTGTTTCCCGCTCGGCGGTGTCTGCGTTTTGCATCGCGCAGAGAAAAATTCAATCAAAAAACTTTCCGCCTCCGAGGCGCTGTTGCCGATTATGCATCAGATATATCTCCCGAAAGCAGAGCATTCGGCACAACTTCAACTGGAACTTGCGGACAAGTTTTTGCAAAGCGCTCCGTTTTGGTCTCTTTTCTGCAATATCGGTTTTGAGGCTGTCAGAGTCAGTTTTGAAGCAATGACAGGAAATTGTTTCAACAGTTATTTTATTGAAAATGAGGTTAAGTGATTATGAAAATAAAAGACGGATTTGTTCTGCGTGACATCGCGGGTGATACCGTTGTTATTGCCACAGGTGAGTTAAGTAAAACTTTTCACGGAATGATAAAACTCAACTCTACGGGAAAAGAAATTTGGCAGATATTGTCTTCGGGCGATGTCACCGAGGAATATGTTATAGAAGAAATGGCAAAAAGACACGACGCAAAGCCCGAAGAGATATCAGAGGGTGTTATTGCGTTTATTTCGAAAATAAAAGAGGCAGGGCTTTTTGAGTAATGAGCATTGAAGAGGGCTTGAAGAAGAACGGGTATCATGCTTCTACGACTTCCGGATACAGTATGTATCCGCTTCTTCGTGACAGACGTGACAATATAGTTGTTCGCCCTTGTTCGGGACGGTTGAAAAAATATGATGTGCCGCTTTATAAACGAGGCAATGAATATGTTCTTCACCGTATCATAAAAGTTCTTCCCGACGGCTATGTCATTTGCGGAGACAACTGCATAAACAAAGAGTACAACATCAAGGATGAAAACATTCTCGGAGTTTTGACAGAGGTTTATCGCAATGATAAAAAGATAAACATGGATGGTTTGCCGTATAAAATATATGTTCGCATGTGCCGTTTTTTTTACCCTTTGCGAGTTGCTTACAAAAAGACCCTTTGTTTACTTTCCTCTGTTAAGCACAAGTTATTTAAAAAAGGTAATCCTACATGAGTAAAAAATCCGTAATCATTATTTTCGTATGTTTGTTGCTTTGTAGTGGTATGATAATAGGAGCGATTTTTTTTCGAAATAATAGAAATTCAGATGAGAAACAACTGTCAGATTCGATTTCATCCATTGCAAAATTGAATCAACTTGAAAACGAAAAATTTGTTTTGGAAAAAAGACTTCTAGTAAAAAAAGAGTTACTTGAAAAACAAGCAAAAGGAAAAGGTACTATTTCTTTCGTTTGCGTAGGAACACATCGTAAGGCTTATGATGTTGTTTTTGCCGAAACAAGAAACCGCAATATTCCATGCACGATAGTTCTTACTACTGATTTGAATATTGATGTTCCCAAGGGCATTACAACTTCTCAACTTCGAGAAATGGTAGATTCCGGTTGGGAGATAGCTCTTGCTTTTCCGACCGGTAGTAACCACCCTATATCAAAAATTAAAGAAAGCATACAAAAACTTGATGAACTCGGTTTTGAAGTTGGACATACTGTTTATTTCAATCGTTCCGAGTATACGGCAAATTATGACAGGGAACTTTATAATTTGGGCTTTTACAGCGTCATAGAACATGGCGAATCTCAGATAACCGTTGATTCTAATGGTATTACACTCTCTGCAGCAGATGAGAATTCTATTTGGAAAGTTCGTGGGTACGGTTATGCTCAAGTCGGAAAAGTCGAGACCCTTTCTCGTGTCAAAGAGAATGGTGGTTCTGTTTTTATAGAGGTAAGTTTCGATTCTTCACATCTATGGTCCTATTGTATTCGGAATAGTTTGGTAAATGTTTTTTCGAGATGCTTGGAACTTGATATGAACACTGTTTGCGTGAAGCCCGTGTCAGGAGTTCATGACTATTTGATTTCACAACAGAACGGAGAGATCTCAGTTGACAGTAAACTTGAAGCCGAAGTTATGGATTTGGAAAAAAAGATTACTGACATTGAAGCGGAAATTAGAAATCTTCGTGATTTTACAAAAGAATAAGAAAAAACGCCCTGTTTGGCGTTTTTTGTAAAGAGAGCGGGCTTCGAAAGAAGCCCGCCTTTATATCGCTTGTTTTTTGTTTTCTTTTTTAATTAAGTGAAAATTCGTTTCTGAACTCTTCGAAAGTGTTCTGGAAATCTGTCGAACTTTCCGTTTTGACGCGGTTGAGATATTCGTGCGTATCGAATTCCGCGGCTTTCAGTTCAATCATTGCAACCGCTATGTTCGAGCAATGGTCCGCTATGCGTTCGAGGTTTGTCAATAGGTCATTGTAGACAAAACCGAGGTCAAGGGTGCAGTCACCGTCGCGCAGACGCTTTATATGTCTTATCTTTATTTCATCACAAAGGTCGTCGATGACCTGTTCGAGCGGCTCGACCTTTTTCGCCATGGCAATGTCGTTGTCCGTGAAAGAATCAACCGTCAGGATCACTATTTTAGAGAGCGCTGAACTGATAACCCCGAGGTCTTTTTGTGCGGCGGGGGAGAACACAAGTTTCTTTGCGTTCATCTCTTTTGCCGCGTTTGCAATATTTACCGCGTGGTCTCCGATGCGCTCAAAATCGCCTATCGTATGCAGGAATTTCGATGCTTCGCTGCTCTGTTCCTGCGTCAACTCGCGTCGTGTCAGTTTGACAAGGTATGTTCCGAGTTTGTCTTCGTAGCGGTCGAGAACCTCTTCTTTTGCCTGAACCTTGCGGTAGCCCTCTTCGGAGTACCCGTAAAGCAGGTTCATCGCTCTGGAAAGGTTCTTTCTCGCTTTTCGCGCCATCGCACAAACCGCTTCGTTGCTCTGTTCAAGCGCTATTGCGGGGTGGGTGAGGAATCGTTCTTCGAGTTTGTCTATATCGTCCGAGTCTTCTTCGTCGTCCGGCTTGTCCTTGAATATGAAAGTAACTATCTTTTCAAGCACTTTTGTGAACGGCATAAGCACAACGACAGTGGCAAGTCTGAAAAGCGTGTTCATCAGCGCAATGGAGACCATGTTCATTTCCATATCCATGAAGGGGAAACCACCGAAAATCGCATCCGCAGCATAGAATACCGATGCCCATATAACGACGCCGAGAATGTCAATAAGCAGATATACAAACGCGGTTCTTTTGCCCGCAACGCTCGCTCCGAGAGCTGAAAGAAGAACGGGAACAGCCGCGCCTATCGCTATACCCATAACTATCGGGAGCGCTATATCAAACGAAATCGCTCCTGTGACGGAAAGCACCTGCAAGATTCCGACGGTCGCAGATGCGCTCTGCAAGACGCACGTTATAAGCATGCCCGCAACTATTCCGACAAAGGGGTTTGAGAACGTAGGCGCAAGTTTCGCAAACAGTTCTGAAACGCCCGTGCCGTCCTTGATAACGTCGCTCATCATCGACATTCCCGTCATCAGAACCGCAAAGCCGAGAAGAATGTCTCCTATGTGATTCTGTGTCGGGCTTTTGCAGAACATTCGCAGGATTATTCCTATAACGGCAACAACACACGTCAAAGTCGATGTCGAAAGCAGTTTGACCCATACCGAGCCTCCGTCGCCGTCCATGCCCGAAAGACAGACAACCCAGCCCGTGACGCTTGTTCCGAGTATCGCTCCGAGAATGATGCCTATCGCCTGACGCATCTTCATCATGCCCGAATTGACAAATCCGACCGCCATGATAGATGTCGCCGACGAGGACTGAATAATCGCCGTAACTCCGGTTCCAAGCAAAACGCCTTTCAGCGGGGTATTTGTTAACTTGAAAAGAATCATTTCAAGTTTGTTTCCCGCGACGTTTTTCAGACCGCTTCCCATTAAAAGCATTCCGAAAAGGAACAACGCGACGCCGCAAAGTAACCCTACGACTACGTCCATAATGTTTCTCCTTAAAAATCATAAGTCGGATTTTGCCGACTGTCTGCTTTTTATATTATAACAAAAGTCCGCATAAACTTCAAGCCCTTTTTGACAAAAAATCCGTCCGTCATTATATATTGTATACTTTTCATCAGTTTTTTCGGAGTGCTGTGCTTTGCTATGTGAACATTTATTGAACAATTCGCTTTTTCGAGTGCTTTTTGTTTGTATTTGTGATATAATCATCAGACCCGCAGATGTGAAAAGTCTTATATATAAATAGGTTGAAAAAAATGAATAAATTAAAAAATAACGGAAATTTCATAAGAACCGCTTTACGGTTGGCTGTACCCATAGCCTTTCAGAATCTTCTGACTTCATGCGCCACGCTTGTCGATACCGCAATGGTCGTAGGTCTCGGGAACGACGCGACGTCGGCAATGGGCGTTGCGTCACGTTTCAGTTTTTTGCTGAACGTTATCTGTTTCGGATTCGCTTCGGGCTGTTCGGCGTTGCTTTCTCAATATTGGGGCGCGGGAGATCGTGTCAACATTCGCCGTTCAACGGGCTTTGCAATAACCGTTGCGATGAGTTTCGGAATTATATATACCGCCGCGCTGTTGGTCTTTCCCAATGCTCTGGCAAGCATTTTCACGGACAACGAAACGATTATAACCCTTGCGGGAGAATATCTTTCGACTTTTGCATTCGCCGTTCCGTTTCTTGTTTTTTCGCAGATAATGTGCATTGCGCTCCGCTCCGTCGAATGCGTTATGATACCGCTTGTTTCCTCTTTCGTGTCGGTCGGAGTCAACATCTTTTTCAATTATTGCTTCATCGGCGGAAATCTCGGCTTTCCCTCTCTCGGGCTTCGCGGTGCGGCAATCGGTTCGGTTCTCGGCTGTGCCGTACAAACGGTTGTTATCCTTATTTCCGTCTTTGTTGCAAAAACTCCGTTCAAAGGCGGTTTCCGAGACTATTTTTCGTTCTCGCGTCCGTTTGTCAAAAAGTATTTCGGCATCGCCGCGCCCGTGTTGTTGAACGAAACTATGTGGGCGATAGGCACAAATATATATGTTATGGTAATTGCGCGTCAGGGCGTGGAAAATCATGCGGGATATACCCTGTATGAAAATATTCAGCAGATATTCTTTGTATTCTTCGTCGGAATCTGCGGCGCTGCCGCCGTTATGGTCGGTATGCAGGTGGGAAAAGGCGACCATGAAGAGGCATACAAGGTTGCTCGACGTTTTGCCGTTATGACGCCGTGTGTGGGCGTTGTTCTCGGTGCCGTTCTTATTGTGCTTCGCAATCCCATTCTTTCGCTGTTCCCGATAGAGACCGAGACCGCCCGTTCCGTTGCTTCCGATTGTCTTTTGTTTTATGGTTGTTGGATAGCGATAAGAATGATACAGTACACGCTTGTCTGCGGTGTATTCCGCGCGGGCGGCGATACAAAAACCGGTTGCATTTACGAAATGATAGGTCTTTACGGTGTCGGAATTCCCGCAGTTCTGATAACGGGACTTTTGATAAAACCGACGCATTTTGTCGTTATAATAATCGTTATGTTTGTTGCGGAAGACGTGAGCAAGGGCATACTTTGTGTCCGTCATTTCCGCTCGCGTAAATGGATAAAACAGATTACCGAAAATGCTCCGAGGGAGGAAAGTCGATGACACCTTTCGACATCTCCGCACTGCCCGGCAAAAAGCGCGCGCTTTATCATATCTGTGTGCTTCTCATATATGCCCTGATAGGTTGGATATGGGAGACCGTCACTCTCTCCGCAATGGCGGGGCATTATGTCAAGCGCGGATTTTTGATTCTTCCGTTTTGCCTGATATACGGTTTCGGCGCAAACTTTATACTTCTGCTTTACCGCAAACTGAAAAAGTTGAATCCCGCGGCGTTTGCACTTGTCTGTGCCGTTATAATAACCGCATTTGAGCTGTTGACTGCGTTCGGGCTTGATTTCTTGTTTCACACCCGCCTTTGGTCCTATGAAACATGGCCGCTGAACCTGAACGGTTATATATGTCTGCCCGTCAGCATCATTTGGGGCATTATGAGCCTTTTTGTGGTTTATGTTTCGCAGCCTTTGATAGACGCCGTTATACTTCCGCTTTTGCGGAAACGCGCCGCTTCCGTCGCCGTATGGTGCGTCTTTATATGCGTTGCGAGCGAATATGTTTTCCGAATGGTCGAACTGTTTTTAAATAATTAAGAGAGCCCTTTCAAGGACTCTCTTTTTCTTATCTGTTGTCAAGTAATGCTTCAAGCGTTTTGGCTATGTCTGCGTTTATGCAGATGCTTCGCTTTTCGAGTTCCCGCGCCGTAACCGCCTGCCCGAGGTTCAGACAGGCGTAAACCGCATTCTCGCTTTCGGCGGTCATTCGCAGAAACGGGTATTTTATTATCGAGGGCGTGTTAAACCCTACGCCTAGTTCCAGAAACAGCAGTTTTTGTCCTCGTATTGCACGCAAAAACGCCGCATACCGTTCCGCCGCCGCATCCCAGCCAGCGTCTTGCACAAATGTTTCGTCCGTGCGCAGATTTATCGCCATAGGCGCGCCGCAAACGGGACATTTCGGCAACAGTTCGGTCGGGATTTTCAGGTTTTTCTGTTCTTTGACCATCTGCCGAACGGCTTGTTCGTTGTCGTATGTTACCTGTCTGCACGGGTGTGAACATTGAAAAAGTCCGTAGTCGCCCTGCGTGTAGAACAGCCGCTTTTTGTCAAACCCCGCAAGTTGGAACTGATGATCCACATTCGTTGTCAGCACAAAATAATCTTTTCCGTCAAGCAGCGCAAGCAAGTCCTTGTACGGCTTTCCGACATCGACTTCATAACGGTTGCAGAGTATTTGTCGCGACCACCACGCCCAATATTCTTCCTGTGTTTCGAACGGATAAAAACCGCCCAAGTACATATCCGTTATTCCGTATTTTTCGCGAAAATCCGAAAAGTATTTTTCAAAGCGCTTTCCACCGTAATCAAAACCCGCCGCTGCGGAGAGTCCCGCACCCGCACCTACAACGACTGCGTCCGCTTCATGAAGATCTTTTGCAAGTTCAGCCGTTAATGCCGAAAATTCGTCTGTAAATGTCGAGGTCTTTTTGCAGGAAAACATTGAATATCACCTTTATATCTTTGTTTGCTTTGAGAAAATTGCGGACTGTTTTGATCGCTATGTGCGCTGCCACTTCGTTAGGAAAGTGGAATTCTCCCGTCGAAATACAGCAAAAAGCAACGCTTTTTATCCCTTTTTTCGCAGCAAGAGCGAGACAGTTTGTATAGCAAGCCGCAAGTTCTTTTTCGTCTTTTTCCGTGAGTTTGCCGCCTATTATCGGTCCGACCGTGTGCAGAACGTATTCGCTCGGCAGGTTATACGCTTTTGTCAGTTTCGCTTTTCCTGTCGGTTCGGGGTATCCCTGTTCTGTCATAATGCGGTCGCATTCAAGCCGCAGTTGCACTCCCGCAAACGTGTGGATAGCGTTGTCTATGCAGAGATGGCACGGCGCAAAACAGCCTAACAGACGCGAGTTTGCCGCATTGACTATCGCGCCGCATTTCAGCGTCGTTATATCGCCCTGCCAAAGATATATTCCGTCTTCGACAGGTTCGAGAGTGTTCGCGTCCGTTATTCCTTTTTCCCGTATTTCTTCTTGCAGATAAGCGTCCTGCACCCGCAAAAACTCCGCGTTCGGTTCTTTCGGTTCGCGTATATTCAAAAGCGAGCGCAAAACTCTTTTTTGCTCCGCTTCGTTCATCGGCGGAAGGGAAGCCCGACACGCTTTCCTCTCTTCGAACAGATATTTTATTAAAAACAGCCGTCTTTCGCTTTGTGTCATGACTTCTCTTCCTCCGAAAATGCAGGTCTTTGTCCCCGCTTTTATTTGCCGACAACGCTGATACGCTGTCCGATGTGGTTTCCTTTTTCGAGTTCGTCCGTAAGCGCCAGCGCATAGTCCGCATAACTGATAACGCTTTCGCCCTTTTCGTTCAACATCAGTTCTTCGCCGCCGAGGATATATTCTCCCGTGCGCGCTCCGTCAGCCTGATAGTCCGCCGCGGGGCTGATATAAGTCCATCTGACGTCATTTCTGCCACGCAGAAGTTTTAACGCCTCGTCATGCGCTGCCGCAAGGGGCTTGAATGTGTCGGGCAAAAATTTTTCTTTCTGATTGTCAGTTATTCATTTCTTCAATTCATTTTTTGCCGTGTTTTTTGACAGAAAAAGCCCCGCAAGAAGAACTGTCGGAAAAATAACAGCCGCAAATATTCCTTTATGTAAGTCTCCGCCCGCTGCGCTTGAAGCAAGTCCCGCAAGTGTGGGACCTCCCGAACAGCCGAGATCTCCCGCCAACGCCAATAATGCAAAAAGTGCCGTTCCGCCGCCTTTTATTGATACGGCGGCTTTGCTGAAAGTTCCCGGCCACATGATTCCTACGGAAAAGCCGCATACAGCGCAGCCGATGAGTCCGACCGCAGGCGACGGCACGAAAGCAATAACAATATACGAAGCAATACAAAGTACCGTGCTTGCCGTCATACACTTATCAAGGTTCAGTCTGTCGCCGTACTTGCCGTAAATAAGCCTTGAAAAGCCCATAAGTGCCGCGAATGCCGTGGGTCCCGCAAGGTCTCCTACGGTTTTGCTGACGCCGAGTCCCTGTTCGGCAAACGTCGATGCCCATTGGCTGACAGCCTGCTCGGATGCTCCCGCACAAGCCATCATAAGCATAAGCAACCAAAAAATCTTTGTTTTGAATAATTGCTTAACGGACAGACCCGTTTCGCCCTCTTCAATAAGGGAGAACATCGGAACTTTTGTGAAAAACAGTCCGTTTATAACGGGAACAGCCGCCCATATCAGCGCAAGTATCTTCCAGTTTTCTATTCCGAGCAGAGCAAAAAACGCAGTTGAAAGAAGAACCACGCCCATGTGCCCCCAGCAGTAAAACGAGTGGAGCAGGCTCATTGCTTTTTCTTTGTTGTCCGTTGGGCAAGCCTCAACTATGGGACTTATCAACACTTCTATAAGCCCGCCGCCGACCGCATATATCGCAACGGAGACCACTATGCCCGCAAATGCGCTCGGAAAGACTTCGGGAAGTATCGTCAGCAGAATAAGCCCCGCCGCCGAACAAGCGTGAGCGATAATGACGGATGTTCTGTATCCTATTTTGTCAACGAATTTCGCCGACAACAGGTCAATAAGCAGTTGTATGGCAAAATTTATCGTTATCAAAATCGTTATCTGTGAAAGAGGTATCGAATACGATGTCTGAAACGTGACGAACAGCAGCGGCACAAAATTGTTGACTATCGCCTGAACGATATAGCCCACAAAGCAGGCGTACATCGTGTTTTGATAATGCGGTTTGTTCATTTTTTCAGTTCTCATTTTTTTACTCTCTTTTTCGGCAGGGGAGTTATTTTGACAAGCAGGTCGGTTACTTCTCTCGCAAAATCTCGGTTTTCTATATCAAGAATATAGTGTTCTTTCGCCCCGTCATACGGAAACCCCTTTTCCGCGTTCTGCATAAGCGTTTCGAGTTCGGGCAGAATTTTTACAGAAACCGTGTCGTCGCACACAAGCAATACGGGTTTATCGTCCGCATAAACCATATATTCGCCGAACATCTTTTTATATCTGATAACTCCGACCCCCTCTATTTGTTCGCATACAAATTTAATGTAACTTTCAGTTGTCGCCATATCGTCTCCTTATATATGCAGGCAAAATGCCTTGTAATCCGTGAATTTTTCTGCGCCGAAGCGTTTTGCGAGTTCGGTCTCCCTCTCGTCCTCCGTAAACCAATACATTGCTTTTGCGCTCCCGTGTTTCTTTGCTTCGTTCAATGCGGCTGTCAGCAACTCTTCCGCCGACGAGTCGTCGAATCCGCCGGAAAAATCGAGTCCGAATATCTCTGCGATATTTTCCGCAAATACAAAGTATATAGCCGCCGATTTCCCGTTCTTCTCCGTCAGATATATTCGCCACTTGTCACCGCCGAAATACGCCTCGGTCAACCGTTTTGTGTTCCAATACATCTCGACTTTATCATGCAATTTCGCAAAGACCGCAAGATTATTTTTCGTCAGCGGTTCAACTCTTCTGCTTTCGGACTGTGGTTCATAATCCGAGAAAAACAGTATATTTACCGCACTTTCTTCTATTATTTCAAAGCCGTTTTCGATTGCCGCCGAAACAGCTCTTTCGTTTTGTGACGGAAATCCCGCGGTGACTTCGTATCCCGCGTACTTTTCTTTCAGCAACGCAGCGAACTCCGCAAACTGCTCTTTTTCAAATCCGTCCGTTTCGAACGCTTCAATACCAATGTATTTATCTTCCGTCAACACATAAAAATGTATCCAACCGCGCATCTCGCCGCCGTGCTCAAAAATGTATATCTCTTCGTTTTCGCTCTCAAATCCTCGTTTTGCGATTGCAAGAAAATCCTCTTTTGTCTTTATTCCGTCCGCATAAGACGGGAACGAAGATCTCGACGGGTCAAGCGCAAGCACATAAGCCCGTTCGGAATATTCTTCAAATTCGTTTGCCGTAGGTATTCTTAACATACTATAAAGTTCCTTTCAACAGTTTCTGCAAAAACAGCACATCGAGTTCTTTTCCGAATTTTACGCCGACCTTTTCAAGCCGCCCTGAGTGTGTGAATCCGTGTTTTTTATGAAAAAGAACGCTGGCGGCGTTTTCTTCCGTCACCAATGAAATTATGTTTTCGAAACCGCGTGCTGCCGCTTCTTTTTCGATTTTGTCAAGAAGCAACGAGCCGAGCCCCCTTGATACGGTGCTTTTGTCGAGATATATCGAAAGGTCTGTCGTTTTTCTGTATGCGGAACGCGGATTGAACGTGTCAAGATATGCGTAGCCGACCGTTTTCCCGTGTTCTTCCGCAACAAAAAACGGGTATTTTTCGGTTATGCGCAAAAAACGCGCTTCAAATTCTTCGACCGTCAGCGGTGTTTCTTCAAAAGTCACTGTTGTATTTTCAATATAATAATTGTAAATTTCGACGCACGCGCCGAAGTCTTTCAATTCCGCTTTTCTGATAACCGAACTCATTTTTCGTTCTCTTTTCGTGGCTTTTGCCGTATTATATCACATCTTTCCGATTTTTTCAAGATATTGATTTTTACTGTGCGATATGCTATAATTATTTCATATCGGAAAGGAGTTACGAATGTGGAACAGGATAAGCTCATAAAATATGCCGTAGAACTGCAAAGTATTGCTCAGGCGGGACTTTTTTACGGAAAAGACGTTTACGACCGCGAACGCTATGAACGTATACGCGAGATCTCTGCCGAGATGATCGCGGATAAGACAGAACTTCCTCTTGACACCGTAAAGGGGCTTTTCTGCTCCGATTACGGCTATCAGACGCCGAAAATAGACACCCGCGCTGCAATTTTCAGGGACGGAAAAATTCTGCTTGTTCATGAATCGAACGGAGCTTGGTCTCTGCCGGGCGGTTGGTGCGAAGTCGATATGTCGCCGGTTGCGAACACCGTCAAAGAGGCAAAGGAGGAGGCCGGAAGGGATATAGTCGTCAAATCGGTCATCGCCGTTCAGGACAGATCATTGCACAATCAGCCGCTGTATGCTTACGGTGTGGTCAAGATATTTTATCTGTGCGAAGAACTCGGCGGCGAATTTTGCGAAAATTCGGAGACCGTCGGCGTCGGATATTTTGCGGAAGACGAACTTCCGACGCTTGCGGAGGAAAAATGCAACGCGGAACAGGTAAAAATGTGTTTTGCGGCGGAACGCGCTTCCGAATGGAAAACATTGTTTGATTGATCTTTGTTTACCCATAAAAACATTTAAGGTATTAAAACGTGTATTTTTAATTGTTTGCCATACCTTAATAATCCCGAAACAGTTTTGTAAAAGAACAACGCTATAATCTATCTGCATTTTGATTTTGAAAGGACTGTTCCCGTGAAACAGGCAAAGAAAAAACAGGGAATAGATATGCTTCACGGTTCGATTTGGAACAAGCTGCCTCTTTTTGCGCTGCCTGTTGCCGCGACCGCGATCCTCGAACAACTTTTCAATGCTTCCGACATTGCGGTTGTCGGAAACTTTACGGGCGGCGAAAAGACTGTTGCTGTTGCCGCAGTCGGAGCAAACAGCCCGATAATAGGACTTATCGTTAATCTTTTTATCGGAATAGCTTTGGGCGCGAATGTTGTTATCGCCAACGCGATAGGCAGAAACGACGAAAACGGCGCGTCCCGCGCCGTGCATACTTCAATAATCGTTTCCGTCATAGGCGGACTTGCCGTTGCGTTGATTGGCGAACTTGCAGCCGCGCCGCTGCTGTCGACTCTGAACGTTCCCTCCGATGTTTTTGATTTGGCTCTTCTTTATCTTCGCATATATCTTCTCGGAATGCCCGTTATTCTGCTGTATAATTTTGAAGCCGCCGTTTTTCGCAGTGTTGGGGACACAAAAACACCGCTTATAACGCTTGCCGTTTCGGGCGTTCTGAATGTTCTGCTGAATCTGTTTTTTGTTATAGTTCTTCACATGAACGTAAACGGCGTTGCGATAGCGACCGTTATTTCAAACGCGGTCAGCGCGGTAATTCTTTTCATAAAACTGATGAAGTCGGAAAAATATATTCGCCTTGAACCTAAAAAACTCAGAATAGATCTTCCGACGCTCGGAAAAATTCTGCGCATAGGACTGCCCGCGGGCGTGCAAAGCGCGGTATTTTCCGTCTCGAACATTGTTATTCAGTCTGCCATAAACAGCCTCGGAAAAGTAGTAATGGCGGCTTCGAGCGCAGCGTTCAATATCGAAATATTTGCATACGACGTAATGAACTCTTTCAGTCAGACCTGCACAACATTTGTCGGACAGAATTACGGTGCGGGGCAACTCAAACGCTGTCGTAAAACGCTGTTTTTATGCCTTATCGAGGACGCTGTCGCATCCGCCGCGGCAATAGGCATAGTTCTTCTGTCGGGCAGGTTCCTGCTCTCGATATTCAACAATGACCCTGCGGTTATAGACCTCGGTTATGTTCGCCTTGTAACAATCTTCTTTGCGTATATTTTCAGTATGCTTTATGAGGTAATGTCGGGGTATCTGCGCGGATTCGGCATCTCTCTGACGCCCGCGATACTGACAACTCTCGGTGTTTGCGGGGTGCGTATCGTTTGGATCGCCGCCGTTTTTCCGAAAAGCAGAACGTTCGAACCCATAATGACCGCATATCCCGTCAGCCTTTCGCTTACAGCGGTTTTGATATTTATAGCGCTTCTTATCGCGCACCCGTCACGCCGTTACGCTTCAAAATTTGTGACGCAGAAAGCGACGGACAACAACTGATATAAAAGGAAAGGAAAAAAAAGAAATGAGCAGTATATGCGGTGCGGATTGTTCCGCCTGTAAAATGAAAGACGAATGTCGGGGGTGCGCAGAGACCTGCGGCAGCCCGTTCGGAGGAAAATGTATTGCAGCCGAGTACATAAGATTCGGAGGAAAGACCGCCTATGAAACGTTCAGACGCGGCTTGCTTGACGAAATAAACGCATTGCTTGCCCGTGAGGGACTTCCGAAAGCGGACGCGCTTTATGAACTTTGCGGCGCATTTGTCAATCTCGAATATTCGCTTCCGAGCGGAGAAAAAGTAAAATTTCTGAACGATAAAAACGTTTATCTCGGCTCGCAGATAGAGTTTGCCGACCTCGGCGTTTGTTACGGCGTCGTTGCTGATAAAGATTTCATTCTTGTCTGCTCTTACAGCGTGAACGGCAGCGAACCCGAAATAATTATTTACAAAAGAAGATAGGAGACGTTGTTTTGGAACAGGCAATACAGCAGATTATAGATTCTCCATGGTTTTTCCGTGCGCTTGCGCTTGTAGTTCTTGCGTTTTTCTACGGAATATATTTTGCAAAACAAATCGCGCAGAAAAAACGCGGAATACAGACCCGTCAGATAGGTCGCCGAAAAGAAAAAGGACTGCGCACGGTCGAACTTCTGATGGCGGCGGCAACGCTTTCCGTCGTTGTTGCGGAACTCGTCTCCGTTGCGCTTGATTGGAACTATATGCCGTCGGGAGCACGTTTTACGGGCTTCTGCCTCGGTATGTGCGGCGACGTTCTGTTCCTCATTTCCGTGCTTTTCATGAAAGACAGCTGGCGTGCGGGCATTCCCGAAAAAGACAAGACAAAACTTGTTACAAACGGCATTTACCGATATTCCAGAAACCCCGCATTCTGCGGATTTGATTTGATGTATATCGGCGTTTTGTTGCTCTTTTTCAACCCCGTTTCTCTTGTATTTTCCGCTTTTGCCGTTGTAATGCTTCATTTGCAGATATTGCAGGAAGAGAAATATATGCTAAAAACATTCGGCGACGAATATGCCGGTTATAAAAAAACCGTTTTCCGTTATCTCGGACGTCGTTCGAAAAAGAAACAGCAGGGGGAGTAAATATGCAAAAAATAGAGTTAAAGCGCGTGTATCGCCACTTCAAAGGCGATTATTATCTCGTCGAAGACATTGCCCGTCATTCGGAAACGGGAGACGAATATGTCGTTTACCGCAAACTTTACGGTGACGGCAGTTTGTGGATTCGTCCGCTTGATATGTTTTTGAGCAAGGTGGACAAGACAAAATATCCAGATTGCAGCCAGAAATACCGTTTTGAATTGCAGAACATAGAAAGCGTTGCAAAGCATTGAATAACATGGTAATGCTCGGCAATATTTGCAATACATTTGAAAAGAAAGGTATATTGCGTTTTTTTATAAAACAGAACCGTCCGTATCGGTTTTCCCGAAACGGACGGTCTTTCTTCTATTCTGCATTCATGTCATATTCAACGTCGTTTATTATAAGCACATCGTCAGTCTGCCAATGCATTTCGACTCTTGACAAAGCGCCCCAATTCCCGACGTAAATGTCTTTCTTCGGTTTGTGGATTTCAAGTATTAAGAAGTCAATATCGTTGTTTTTATATACTTTAACTCTCGTACTTCCTCCGAGAGCACCTTCGCTGTCGCTTATCAATTCCGCATAGTATGTCCCATCGGTCGATTCAAACGTATCTACAACCGTTGTCTCACCAAAATTCTTCAGCATAACGGTAAAAAACGCATAAATACACAGCGGAACCACAATCAGCAACGAAATCAGCGAAGCGGGGACACCGAATTTCGGTGGCAAACCTACCCGTATTGCTGCGAACAGGCAGCATATGACCGTTGCCACCGCACCAAATGTTGCCGCTATATTTCCTCTTTGCGATATCAACGGAAATGTGCTCACGATTGAGACAGGAACCGTCAGAATAAGCAGAACTCTGTAAAATACGGGAAATGGTTCTTTTCTTGCGATTTCTGTCGCTATTACCGTTCCCAACGCAAGCGCCGCGCCGACAACGGCGACCGCCCAATCGGTTTTTATATAGATTTCATACTTCGCGATTATGCCCGCGATCCGTGTAACGGACAAGAACAAAAGCCAAATCACCGTTGCCCATATTATCACTTTCGCCGCTTTTTTCAATTTCTTTTACTCCTTTCCTATCATCGTCGCATATCTGCTTGATAAGACCTTTGACAATACGCAAAGCAAAACCGTTATCAACACTCCGAACCCGAACAGGGAAGCAAAACTTTGAACATCTGTCAATCTTTCGGAAAAATCCGCACGATAGTGAAGTACGCTCCAAATATATCCGCCGACGGAAACCCCGAGCGTCGCAAACATTGAACACACGGAAAAAAGTTTTTTGCTTTTATAAAATCGCACAAAATACCAGTTTGCCAACGAAATGAGAAAACCCGTCAAGGGAACAATGAGCGTTACCGCCCAAAAACCGTTGCCGCCTCCCGACGGTGTCGCCGCTTCGAGAGTGACACCGGCTGTTATCCCCGCAAATGCCAAAAACAGCAGAACAGACTGCAAAACAGACGCTTTCCATTCGCTGATTCTGACAGCTTTCATCGGCGTCGAAACAGTTGCTTTCATTTCAATCGGCTTTTTGATACTTTTCAGATATTTTCTGCATTCTTCACAGTTTTTAATATGTTCTTCAATCGCTTTCGCACTTTCTTCACAGCAACATCCGTCAACATAAAGAGGAAGCAGATCTTTAATAATATTGCAATTCATTTTTACATCAACCTTTCCGATAATTTCTGTTTTGCTCTGTAAAATGTGACGCGCGCCCAACTTTCGCTCTTGCCGAACGCTTCGCTTATTTCTCGGAACGAAAGCCCGCCGAACACCGAAAGCATAAACACCTCTTTGTAGGGTTCTTCCAACTCATTCAGACACTCAATCGCCCTTTGCGAAAGTTCTTTTTGCATATACCGTTCTTCCGCGCTTTCGCTTGTCCCGAGCGTCTCGGGCTCCTCAATCGGAACGGTTCGCTTTTTCTCATTGTACTGCGCGTAGTACGCGTTTTTTGCAATCTGACAGAGCCATATCGAAACTTTTGTCTTGTCCCGCAGCGCGGAATAGTTCATATAAGCCCTAAAAAACGTCTCCTGCGTCAACTCTTCCGCCACCGCCGCATTCCTCGAAAGTTTCATCAGGTACTTAAAAACATAATCCCTGTTTTCTCGGAATACCCGTTCAAACTCCGACACTCTGCCACCGTCCTTTCCTCTTTTTTCTGCTCATGTTTCCTCATACCCGCGTTTTGTGTTCTACTGCTTTCCTGAATCTTCGCATATCTTTCATGTGCGCTCATTTTTTGCAGAATCGCTGTTTTCTGTGTTTTTGTATCCCTTTATTTATGTGTATATATATCTTTTGTTCCAGCCCCGCGCCTGCATTCCCTTTGCTCTTTCATTCATTAGATAACAAAATCTCCGAAACGTTACAAAAATTATAGCATATTTTTCATCAGTTTTCAATGTGCTTCTCTAAACAATCTCGCTTTGCGAGACTTAGTCTTAAACTCCACTTTCAAATAAAAAATGTGCGGCGGATTTCCGCCGCACAAACACAAAGTTTAATGCAAGAATATAGAGATTATTTCCACTCGCAACCACAAAACCAACCTTAAACGATTTTGTTTTAGCGTAGTGGCACAAATTGATTTGCTTTGTTTTAGATTATCCTATATACATAGGTAGTCCTAACTTTTGCTATCACGGTTTGCTATCACTTTTTTAGCATCCGTTTTCTCTAGTATATCAGTTCACTTAAAGAATCACCATTTTACAAAGCAGAAACCTTTCTATAAAGTTCTTTCAAACTCCAATCCGAAATATCGATTAATGGTTCAAACATAAACGAATTCAAATGAATGCTTTCTGGTGTAATTAAGTTTACTTCCTCAACAACATCTTTTTGTTCGTCTGTCAGGAACGGTAATGCTTGCAAAAACCATTCCCGAGTTTGATTGCTTGTTGCATCAACGCAAGTTTGCCCATTGGCTATAAGTGTTTGCTGAAGAAACTTTTCGGTTTTTAATCTAATAGCAATAGCTATAACAAGTTTGTTATCCAACAACACTTCATTTGTAGTGTCTGCAACACAACTATTTGCAATCCGAATAAGAGCATCATAATATGGCTCATCCGTTCCTGTAAATGTAGCATTGTCGAGAAAAGGATTAATTATATTCCACAGCTCGGAAATATTCACAGCCACGGTATCAATAGGATTTGTTTTCAGATGCAAAAAGCTCGTTAGTTTTAGATACGCATCTTCTTTACCGCTATACTCACACAAATTACGATAGAAAGGGATGCTGGAAAACAGCAATTTTTTCTTTTCATCCGTTGTTATATTGCCATCTTTGATTTCAGCAATGATAACTTGTTTGAAGAAATCTTTCTGATATCTAAACACAGTCATCGAAACAACGCCCTCTTCATCACGCTGTGCTATAAAACAATTAGAACGAGAAACACCTAGTCTCATTTTAATTGTTCTGTAGAAATCAAAATTATGCGTAAGCATCAACAAATCAATACCATTTGTATTTGCCAAATCATTCAGATATTCAATTATTGCGTATTTGTTTTTATAGTCAAAAGAATCGGCTATGTCATCTGCAATAATTAAAAACTGTCCACCTCCAGCACTTGCTTGTTGACGAATTCGTTCGAGGTCAAATAAAATATATAAGAGATATAACGCTCTTTTTTCTCCTGTACTTAACGACACCATTAAATCGTCTTTTTTTAAAGTTGCAGTCTGTTGAACAGTTATACCTCTTGTGTATTTAAAACTTAGGTTTGGAGCTTCATCTTTTAACAGAAAATTGGCTTTATTTTCGATTTGCACTTCAAACGGAACACGGAATCTTCTGTTAAATTCAGCAACTATGGTCTGCCATCTTTGTGATTGTGCTGCTGCTTGCTCGTACAATCCTCTTATCTGCTCGGTGTACTGAGAAATCCTTGAATAATACTGTTCAAAAGGCAAATCAAGCTTTGAGAAACAGTCTAACCAAACTTGCTTTTTGAAAACATCAATATTGTTGAAATACGGTATAATTTCTCTATGTGCAACAATAATATCACGTAATCTTGATGTTTCAGTATTCTTTGTGAGAAGACCTTTAAGTTTCTGAAAAACAGTACTTAATTCTGGAGTTGAATACAATCTGTCTAACTGCTCACTAACAATAGTGTTCCATTCGTCTAGCGAATGAATAATAGTTGAACCATCTTTCAAACAAATAGTATGCTGAGCATTAAAAATATTGTGCTTAGCCAATTCCTTGCCAAGCGTTTCCGCATTTCTATCGGTAAATCTTTCGTTTAAAACCGGATTATCCACAAGCAGAGAATTGAGGTTTGTAATATATTCTTCGATAGAATTAACGAACTCTCTTTTGGAATAAATTGCAAGAACCTTATCATTGAACAACTCGGCATATTGACAATCGTCAAGAAAGCCGAGAGTTTCTCGTTCTGTAAGAGACTCGTGAATCTTCTCAAATATATCCGTCCAATCGGCGGTAGCGGATAACCCCAAGTCGTTAATCAACTTTCCTTTAATTTGAGGTTTTGTCAATCCCGTCAAGGTTCTAAGTTTTTCCTCAATCTGTCTAACCTCGCCACTGAACTGTTCCATCAAAACATTGTATGCATTTCTTGTAGTTTCGTCAGCCAAAAGAGTGCTTACTGTTTCTTTCGTAAAATCAAACGAATCTGCAAACGTATTGACAACATATATCCTATCTGTTGCAGACGGAGTTGCACTCGGATTAGCCGAACTAAACGTATACTGACTGGTATAATGTGTTATAGAATAGGCACTTACAACATTATTGAAGATTCTGTCTTTAGTAGGTTTTCCTTTAGATATATCATCAAAAACTTGAGACAGCGAGCTTTTCATTACGCCATTAGGAGCGTATATGATCGCCTTATTACATTGAGAAAAATTTATATTTGATAATTGAAATTGTTTCAATCCATAGCAATTTGCAAAATTCCCGTTTAACACATTTTACACCTTACTTTCTAAACACAAACAGATACTCGTGTGATATTAGCAAAAAGTTATATTTTACACTATTGGTTTTCCAATATCCCGTTGCCTTACAATTATGTTGTTCTTTGATAATCAGTTCTTTGAGTTTAAATCCCGCCTCTTCAAATATACGCATAACATCAAATGACATAGGTATCATATGACCTTTTTGTCGTGTATCACCCATAAGAACTGCACAGAACTTGTCCTTTTCAGAACACGGTAGCTTTCTGCGGCTACCTTTTTCATTTCCTCAAGAAAATCTAACCTTTAACAAAGATAAATCTTCGGGAATATCCTCGCTGTATTGAATAATATCAGCATACGGCGGATGGGTACAGATCAAATCAATACTGTTATCCGGCACGAAATCAAGATTTCTTGCATCACCTTTATGCAAATATACTTTCCCATTTGCACCCTCGTGTGCAAATGCAGTTTTTTCCTTACAGCGAGCAAGAGCAACATCATTAACATCTACACCAATAATGTTTCTGTTAAGCAATTTTGCTTCTACAAGGGTGGTACCACCATCCGCAAACTGATCGAGAACTAAATCGTTCTCTTGTGAATAGCGGAGCAGAATGTTTCGAGGAATATATGGTGACCAATTACCACGCCATTTTACATCATGGGTAGCCCAATCGCCACGCTTAGGAAAAGACCAATGGGATTTATATAGTAGAATAAATCAAATCACTTTGCGATAATAGCCTCTTCCCAAAAATTCAATAACTCCCTTGTCTCTTAAAATCTGTAATTGTTGTCTTATTTTTGCCTCGACATTATTATTGCTTATATGCTTTTTCTGAAGCACTTCCACAAAAGCATAAACATCTTGTAGCGAGAATACAACAGAATCAATTGCATTTATGCAGGTTAAAACATCTAAAATCCAACCTCGATTTTCAATGTTATTTGTTTGCAGCTTTTTTATCTTTGAGTATTCCTCGGTGACATTTTTTATATCTGACAATTTTTGTCTGCTTACTATTTTTATTTTACCTTGTTGAGGAATATCAGAATAAAGAATATTGCATCCAATCCAACCAGCTCTTTTAGCATTTGCTGATAACGGCTTCCTCTTTTCTATTATTGACGGGGTAAAAAAGAATTTAGGAACAAGAGTAAGATTAACCACTTGAAAATCGGCAGAATATTGCATAACAAACAAATCCGGATTATCTGAACTTGTGATTCTCTTAATCATTGTAGAATAAGCGCCATCAGTAATCTTATTTCCAATATTACCACATTTACTTTTGAGCTCAAATATTTCTCCACAATAATTACACGTTAAATCTGCAACTGGCACATTATTACTTAAACTTGAAATGTGGGGATTTCCACAAATAGGGCAAAATATATTATGTGCAACCCAACTCTCACTCATAACTCTTATTTTTTGTGAATTGCTTTTGTATTTCTGTGCAAGTTCTGTATTGAAATAATAATTCATTAAAACCTTGTCCATTCTATTATTTCTGTGGCATCTTGGTTTTCAGCATATATTTGTTTGGCAACTAATGTTCCGGGAGAAAGCGTGAATTCCCCACTATTATATTTTTCTTCAGCGATACTCACAGCTTCTTCTATAGAGTTGGCGTTAATTTTGAATTCTTGGCTTATCAATTCTTCAATGGTTATAGAGTAAATCATATGTACACCCATTCCTCACGACAATTTTTCCACCTTTTCTGTGCATATCATCAACGAACTTTGCAAGTTCAATCTGTTCTTCATCGTTAAACAGGTTTTCCGTGTATGCGGTAAAACTCGCCGTGTTAGTGATAGGACGATATGAGGGATCGAAGTAAACAAAGGTACTATCATCAATGAAATCAGCGGATTCTCTATAGTCCCCGCATACAATCGTTACGTGCCGGAGTTTTTCAGAGACAGCTCGTAAATTTTCTTCATCGCAAATCATTGGATTTTTGTAAGAGCCCATAGGAACGTTGAACAAGCCTTTTTTATTTACTCGGAACAGACCGTTGAAGCAAGTTTTATTAAGGAAAATCATCAATGCCGCTTTTTCGATATTGATGTTTTCGTCACCGTTTACTTTAAAGTCATTAAAACACTCACGCTTTTCCATATAATATGCTTTTCGTTCATCCGTATTAAGCGGAATGAAATCGTTTTGCATAGCGCAAAGCATTTCTATTAAAACATCAATATCATCACGAATAATACGATAAGTATTGATAAGTTCAGCGTTAATATCGCTGATATAAACTTCTTCTAAATCATATTTGCTAAGTATATCAAACAAAACAGCACCGCCGCCAACAAATGGTTCAGCGTATTTTGTGATTTTACCGGTTTCAAACGGATAATATTTTTCGATTTCAGAAAGCAACTGCCCTTTACCGCCTGCCCATTTCAAGAACGGTTTTACTTTTTTATCATTATTTGCTATATATCGTAGGCTTCTTGCATCAATCGGCTTTTCAGCTGTTGCGGGTATAATCCACATATTTCCTACCATTGTTGCATTTCTAATTCTGTTTTCAGCACAAAGTACGGCTACTCTTCTTTGAGAAATTCCCCATTTGTTTGCGGCATCTTTTGCCGAGATGTATTCCATGACAAACTCCTGAATTCTAATGGTTGTACTAAAAGTATTATATTCTAAATCGCGAATGATAGCAATATCATTTTTGTTAAATAACTGTGAACTGATGTTTTTACTGTTATTCTTTTATAAATATGAGACAGACATCTCTATTGACATTATTAAAGCAAATCCCCGAAGCCTTAAATTGGCTTTCGGGGACTTGTATATAATAAATTCTTAAAAAAATCATTCCCACTCGATCGTGCCGCAAGGCTTCGGGGTCATGTCGTAGACGACGCGGTTGACGCCCTTGACCTCGGCGAGGATGCGGTCGGTGATTTTGGAGAGTACGGCGAAGTCGAGAGGCTCGACGGTCGCGGTCATTGCGTCAACGGTGTTGACTGCACGGATGATGACGGGCCATTCAAAGCAGCGTTTGCCGTCCTTGACGCCGGTGGAGCGGAAGTCCGGAATTGCCGTGAAATACTGCCAAACTTTGCCTTCAAGCCCCGCTTTTGCAAATTCTTCGCGCAAAATCGCGTCGGATTCGCGAACGGCTTCGAGACGGTCGCGGGTGATAGCACCGAGGCAACGTACACCGAGACCGGGACCGGGGAAGGGCTGACGGAAAACCATGCCGTCGGGAAGACCGAGTTCTTTGCCGACAACTCTGACTTCATCTTTGTAAAGGTAGCGAAGCGGTTCGACGAGTTCGAATTTGAGGTCGTCGGGAAGTCCGCCTGCGTTGTGATGCGCTTTTACGCCCGCGCTTTCAACGATGTCGGGGTAGATGGTGCCTTGCGCGAGAAATTCGATGCCTTCGAGCTTTCTTGCTTCTTCTTCAAAAACTCTGATAAACTCAGCTCCGATGATCTTTCTCTTTGTTTCGGGGTCGTCAACGCCCGCGAGCTTGTCGAGGAAGCGGTCAACAGCGTCCACATAAACGAGGTTGGCGTCCATTTCTTCTTTGAAAACGCGGATGACCTGCTCGGGTTCACCTTTGCGGAGCAGTCCGTGATTGACGTGAACGCAAACGAGTTGTTTGCCGACGGCTTTGATAAGAAGCGCGGCAACGACGGAAGAGTCAACGCCGCCCGAAAGCGCGAGAAGCACTTTTTTGTCTCCTATTTGTTTGCGGAGAAGCGCCACTTGTTCTTCTATGAACGCATCGGCAAGTTCTTTGGTGTTTATTCTTTTCATTGATTCCGGTCTTTTGTCTTCCATTTATCTTTACCTCAATTATTTGTATAGTTGTCGAAATATCCCTGAACGAGAACCACGGGCGTGCCTTTGTCGCCGGAACCGCTTGTCAGATCGCAGAGCGAGCCGATAAGGTCGGTCAGTCGGCGCGGGGTAGTGCCCTGCGAAGCCATATTGCCGACAAGGTCGGATTTTTTCGCTTTTATCGAGGCGGAAATTGCGTCTTTGAGTGCGTCGCCGTAAAGGTCTTTGAAATCGTTGTCCGCAAGATATTTGAGTTTGAGTTCGTTGGGCGTGCCTTCAAGTCCGTCCGTGTAAGAGGGGGAAACAACGGGGTCGGCGAGTTCCCAGATTTTGCCCTGCGGGTCTTTGAACGCGCCGTCGCCGTAAACCATAACTTCAACGTGCTTGCCTGTTGCGTCGAAAATTCTCTTCTGAATATCGAGAACAAGCGCCTTGCATTCGCGGGGGAACAGTTTAATTTTGTCTTCGGTTGATTTGTTTGAACCGAGAAGACCGTATTTTTCATTGCAGCCGCTGCCGTTGACGGGTGCATTCAGAATCTCGTCAAGCCCGAGAACGGTTTTTGCGCCTGCGGCTTTCAATATGCGTTTAGTTCTTTGTCTTGTGTGTATATCACAGGTAATCACCGTATCCGTGTAGTCAAGTATTGCCTGTGCGCGGTTTGCAAAGATTATTTCGACTTCTGCGCCGCATTCTTTGATAAGGTCGCCGTAATACGCCACATAATCCACTCCCGTGAACGGGTGAACGCCGTAGCCGAACAGTTCTCTGTATTTTTCAAGCGTCAGCACATCGCTGTAAGTGTTGACGCCCGCTTCGTCAAGTCTGTCTATCGAAACAAGTTCGTTACCGACTTCATCAGACGGATAACTGAGCATCAGAACTATCTTTTTTGCACCTTTTGCGATACCTTTCAGGCATATTGCAAAACGGTTGCGAGAAAGTATGGGGAAAATAACGCCGACGGTGCCTCCGCCGAGTTTTGTTTTGACGTCTTCCGCGATATCGTCTACTGTTGCGTAATTGCCTTGTGAACGTGCAACGATGGATTCCGTTGCCGCGATAACGTCTCTGTCATTCAGCGAAAAACCCTCGTCCTCCGCCGCGAGAAGTACGCTGTCGGCAATGATTTTTGCCAAGTCGTCGCCTTCTCTTATAATCGGGCAACGTATGCCACGGGAAACGGTTCCGACTCTGCGTTCTTTTGTCATTTGAGGTCAATTCCTTTCGGTCGCGCCTCTTCCGAGCCGCGGTATTTGGCTTTTGCGCGCAACCGAAGACTCGGAAACCCCATGCCCCCTTGCACGCTTCCATATTTTAATTATACCATCTGCCGTGTCTTTCGTCAAGCATTGCCGCATTTTTTTCGTTTATCATTGACAAACACGGCATTTTGTGCTATACTTTGTTCCGAACTTTGCGGAAAATGTTTTTATTCCGCACTCTACATCTATGTTTTTTCAGAGAAAGGAAACTTAAAAAATGAAAAAATCATTGAAACTGATTGCTTTGATGCTTGCTATTGTTGCTCTTGTGAGCCTTTCCGCTTGCAAAAAAGCCGAAGAAACAACCCCCACCACAACGGAAACTCCGACCACGACAGAAGCAAAAATAACCGCCTCCGACCTTGTTGGCACATGGCGCTTTGACGCATCCGAACTTGACGATGAAAAGTTCTCGGCACTTTGCGTCAGTCTGGCTGGTTCTATTACCAACGGCAGCGATGCGCTGAATGATCTTATGACGAAAGTTGTTAAAAGAGACATCGTAGGAAAACTTTTCAATTCCATGGCTCTGCGTTTCTACGAGGACGGAACTTATGCGATGGTGGTTTCTCCCGAAGATTTCGCAGACGGTTATGAAGCGCTTATCAACAGTATTTTTGAAGCCATGGGCGAAATGAGCATTGAAGATGCCGCGGCTATGAACGGTGTTTCCGCAGCTGAACTTGAAGAGTCTCTCAACGGCGCCACATGGAAAGATTATTGCGTTCAATCCGGTCAGGTTACTGCGGCAACTCTTAAATCGACGATGACCGCTGACGGTATTGCCGATATGCTCGGAGGAAAAGTCGGCGAAGACGGTTTCATTGTTTCCGGCGACAGCCAAAAATATGACTTCGACGGCGAAACGCTCACTCTCGGGAACTGTTCCATAAAAGTTACTATAAAAGACGGGGAACTTACTTTTGACTCCGTTTCCGGCACGGTAAACGACAACTATAAAGAACTCGTTGAAAGCGGTTGCAAACTCGTAAAAGAGAAATAAGAAACGTACAAAACCGAATAAAGCGGAACGGCTTCGCGTGTGTTTTCGGCACATTGCGGAGCCGCTCTTTTTTTGATTATTAAAAAAATTACGAAAAAGCGGAACTTTTTCTTCCCGATTTCGTCTAAACGGTTATAGAACGAAAAAAATCCCATTTTGCAGATACTTTCGGGAGGGCAATATTTTGGAAACCTTTATCGGAATATTCAATTTCTTTGTATTTTTCTTTTTCCTTTTGCTTTATTCTTACCAACTTGTTTATATCGGAATAGGCATATTCAAAAACAAAAGGAAACTTAGAGATGCATCAAAACTGCATCATTTTGCATTCGTCATCGCCGCAAGAAACGAAAGCAACGTTATCGGCGGTCTTATCGAAAGCATCAAACTTCAAAAATATCCGAAAGAACTTATAGATATTTTTGTCGTTGCCGATAACTGCACGGACAACACCGCGGAAATCGCACGCAACGCGGGTGCGATAGTTTACGAGCGTGAGTCAAAGACTCATGTCGGAAAAGGCTATGCGCTTGATTTCATTTTTAACAGAATAAATACCGAACACGCGGATAAAGGAATCGAAGCATTCTTTATTTTTGACGCCGACAATGTTATAAAGGACAACTATGTTCTTGAAATGAACAAGGCATTTGACGCGGGTTATGAGGCTTGTACATCTTACAGAAACAGCAAAAACTACGGCACAAACTGGATAAGCGCAGGCTATTCGCTTTGGTTCGTCCGTGAAGCGAAGTTCCTGAACAATCCCCGCTTTATCTGCGGCACGAACTGCGCTGTTTCCGGCACGGGCTTTATGATAAGCAAACGTATCGTTGATATGAACGGCGGTTGGAAATACAATCTTCTGACCGAAGATATTGAGTTCTCCGTGGATGCGGCTCTGAAACATATCCGCATAGGTTATGTTCACGATGCCGAATTTTTCGACGAACAGCCCGAAACATTCGCGCAGTCATGGAAACAGCGTATGCGTTGGTCAAAAGGCTTTTATCAGGTTCTCGGCAACTACGGCGGTAAACTCTGCAAGGGCATTTTCTCCAAGAAATTCGGCTTTGCGTGCTACGATATGCTGATGAACATTATGCCCGCACTTATTCTTTCGCTGTTCTGCCTTGTTTTGAACACTGTGTTCCTGCTTATCGGACTTGTTACCGCAAATCCGACGCTTGTTGCAAGCACTCTTGTCAGCGTTATGCACACGATACTGAGTTTTTACGCAACGCTTTACATAGTGGGACTTATTACGACTATATCCGAATGGGAAAAGATCGACTGCTCAGCCGCGGGCAAGATTCTTTACACTTTCACGTTCCCCATATTTATGTTTACTTACGTTCCCATCGCGGTCGTTGCCATCTTCAAAAAGGTCGGCTGGTCGCCCATCGCGCACACCGTTACAAAATCCATCAAGGAACTCAACAGACAGCAGTAAACAGATTTGCCGAAAAAAATATACCGGTCGCCGCAACTTGCGGCGACCGGTTTTTTGCTTTGGTTGAAAAACGAATTTTTGCAAAGGTACTTTACAAATCTTTTATTTGATGATATACTTATATGTAATATAGATTTATGAACAATGGAGGAGTATATAAATGGAAAATATTGATTATCTTTGCGATTACGACCCCGAGGTCGGACAGGCAATGCAAAAGGAACTTGACAGACAGCGTCACAACATTGAACTTATCGCATCCGAGAATATCGTTTCGGAAGCCGTTTTGAAGGCAATGGGTTCGGTTCTGACGAATAAATATGCCGAGGGCTATCCCGGAAAAAGATATTACGGCGGCTGTGAGTGCGTTGATATTGTGGAGAATATCGCCCGAGACAGAGCAAAAAAACTTTTTGGCGCGGAACACGTCAACGTGCAGCCCCATTCGGGTGCGCAGGCAAACCTTGCCGTTTATTTTGCGCTGCTGAATCCCGGCGACACGGTGCTCGGAATGAGCCTTGCCGAGGGCGGACACCTGACCCACGGTTCACCCGTTAATATGTCGGGCAAATATTATAACTTTGTTCCTTACGGCATAAATTCCGAAACGGGCAGACTTGATTACGACGCTCTTGAAACTCTTGTAAAAGAGCATAAGCCCAAACTTGTTGTTGCGGGTGCAAGTGCATATCCGAGAGTTATTGATTTTGAGCGCATTGCAAACATAGCACACGCAAACGGCGCGCTTCTTATGGTCGATATGGCGCACATCGCGGGCCTTGTCGCCGCGGGGCTTCACCCGTCGCCGTTCCCGTTTGCGGATATAGTTACCACGACTACGCACAAAACGCTTCGCGGTCCTCGCGGAGGTATGATAATGTGCAAAGAAGAGTTCGCAAAGGCGATAGACAAGGCGATATTCCCCGGCACGCAGGGCGGACCTCTGATGCACGTCATCGCAGGTAAAGCGGTTTGTTTCGGAGAAGCTCTCAAACCTGAATTCAAGGAATATCAGAAACAGGTTCTCTCCAATTCAAAAGCGCTTGCCGACGCGCTTCTCGGCTACGGCTTTGACCTTGTCAGCGGCGGCAGCGACAACCACCTTATTCTTGTCGATCTGCGCACCTTCAATGTAACGGGCAAAGAAATGGAGAAAAAGCTCGACGAAGTACGCATAACCGCAAACAAAAACGCGATTCCCAACGACCCGCAGTCGCCGTTTATAACAAGCGGTATCCGTCTCGGAACTCCCGCAGTTACTTCGAGAGGTTTTGACGAGGACGATATGAGAGTTGTTGCAGAGTGTGTTTATAATGTCGCTTCGGGCAACGACACAAAGGAGAACATTCTTGCAAAAGTTGACGCTCTCTGCAAAAAACACCCGATTTACGAAGATTAAAAGGTATTTCGCCCGCACGGAGGAAACGAAATGTATACGCCGCTTGCCGCAAGGCTTCGTCCTCACAGAATAGAGGATATGGTCGGTCAACAGCATTTGATAGGAAAGGGAAAACCGCTTTACAAGATTATCGAGAGCGGTTCCGTTCCCAATATGATATTTTACGGTTATTCGGGCATCGGAAAAACCACGCTTGCCAGCATAATCGCCGAAAAGACCGACAAAACGCTTTATAAACTGAATGCGACGACCGCCTCGACAAGCGACATCAAAAGCGTTATTTCCGACATCGGCGCGCTCGGAAACGAGAACGGAATAATCATTTATATCGACGAAATCCAGTATTTCACAAAAAAACAGCAACAGGTACTTCTCGAATTTATCGAGGACGGAAGTATTACACTTATCGCATCGACGGCGGAAAATCCGTATTTTTACGTCTATTCGGCAATTCTGAGCCGTTCAACTGTATTTGAGTTCAAACCTGTTTCGGGCAAGGACGTTGAAAAAGCTGTGCGCAGGGCGTTTGACTTTGTGCGCGACGAGGACAAGGTGGATCTTACCGTTGAGGACGGCGTTGTCGAATACATCGCGTCCGCTTGCGGCGGCGATGTTCGTAAGTCTATAAACAGCGTTGAAGTGCTGACAGCCCGAAAACCGGGGCAAAAGTCGGTTACGGTCACTCTTGAAGATGCCGTATCCGTCGCGCAGAAGAGTAATATCCGTTACGACCGTGACGGGGATATGCATTATGACATACTTTCCGCATTTCAGAAATCCATTCGCGGTTCGGACGAAAACGCCGCGCTGCACTATCTTGCGCGGCTTATAAAGGGCGGCGACCTTGCGTCGATATGCCGCCGTCTGCTCGTTATCTCTTCGGAGGACATCGGACTTGCTTATCCGCTTGCGGCTGCTGTGACGAAATCCTGTGTTGACAGCGCGCTCCAACTCGGTTTTCCCGAGGCTCGGATACCGCTTGCGGAGGCTGTTATTCTGCTTGCCACCGCGCCGAAGTCTAACTCCGTCATAAATGCGATAGACGCGGCAATTTCCGACGTGGAAAACACGGAATGCGGAGATATACCCGCAGACTTGCGTGACGCGCATTATTCGGGCGCAAAAAAACTCGGACACGGCATGGGCTACAAATACCCTCATTCGTATCCGAACCACTACGTCAAACAGCAGTATCTGCCCACGAAGATAAAAAATGCCGTTTACTATATTGCGGGTGAGAACAAAACCGAACAGGCTGCGAAAAAATATTGGGACGTAATAAAAAACGATGAGAAAAAATCAAAAACTGACTGAAAAAATTCTTGAACTGTACCCGCAGGGCGAATGTGCGCTTGAATACCGCGACCCGTTTGAACTGCTGGTCGCTTCGCGTCTTTCGGCGCAATGCACCGACGTTCGCGTCAATATCGTCACTGCGGAGATGTTCAAAAAACTTAAAACGCCCGAGGATTTTGCGTCTGCGCCCGTCGAAGAGATAGAAAATTATATCCGCTCATGCGGTCTTTTTCACACAAAAGCGCGTGATATAAAAGCGATGTCGCAAATGATTCTTGATGAGTTTGACGGCAAAGTGCCCGACAATATGCAGGATCTTTTGCGCCTGCCGGGGGTAGGGAGAAAGATTGCAAATCTCATTCTCGGCGAAGTTTACGGTGCAAAGGGCTCAGTTGTTGCGGACACTCATTGCATACGGCTGTCAAACAGGCTCGGTTACAGTCAAAGCACGAATCCCGCAGTCGTCGAACGCGATCTGCGTGCCGTGCTTCCTCCCGAAAAGAGTATGACGTTCTGCCATGCTCTCGTATCTCACGGACGCGCCGTTTGCAAGGCGCAGCGTCCCGATTGCGAAAACTGTGCGCTGAAAGGGGATTGCAAATATGCAAGAGAAAGACAAAAAGAAAAAATCGGAAAATGACTCGCCTTACGCCGACTGTCCGAGTTGTCTTTATTATATTTACGACGAAGATTACGAAGAATATATGTGCACGATGTATTTGGACGAGGACGACATAATCCGCCTGCAAATGCGAAAAAATCCGACTTGCCCGTACTATCGCAACGGCGACGAATATTTGACCGTCAGAAAACAGAACTGACGCCGACCGTAACTTTTCGGAATTCGCGTTTTCCGATTTTTCAAAAAACAAGAACGGCTATCCGCCCTCTCGGACGGATAGCCGAATTTTTTATCTCTTTTTTTGAAGCAGGTACGACCGAACCCGAAAAACGCCGAGCCGTTTTAATCCTAATAAGAAGCAATTCCGACGATTGAAAGCGTTTTGCCGTCATAATCGGTTCTGAACTCCAAGCCTGTCACTCCGTTTCCGACGGCGAAGGTGCAATTCGTTTGACCGTGCTGTTCTTCGAAGGTGTTTTTGTATCCCTCGATTTCCGCCGCCTCTTTCGAAAAAACGGAGGAAAACTGTTGCAGAACGGAAGCCGCTTCGTCTTTGGTTATCGAATCAAAAGTAACGGTCACATTTACGAGCTCGGACGAAAGAAGCGTTTCGAAAAAGCCGTAGCCGACGCTCGCTTTTCTTCCGAAAACATTCTGTTCATACAAATAATATTTTGTTTTTGAGACTTCCGTGCGGTCTTTGACTTCCTTCGGGTTGCCGCACACATTTTTCAAGTCGGAAAAGCTCATTGAAAAATATAAATTGCCGTCAAAAGGCAATTTGACATTTTTATAAGGCGAGTTAACTCCGCAGGAAGAAAGCACAAATATCAAGCACAGAAAAAGGGGTATGATTCTTTTCATTTTTTTCTCTCCCAAAACAAGTTTTTTGAAGTCCTTCGAGGAACAAATACCGTTTACGAAAATATTATATCACTCAGGCTTTCCGAAAGTCAATCACCTTAATGAAATCTTAATTTGCCGATTGTTTCCCGTATGAAAGCTTGTGCAAAATGTGACAGAAAAAGACAGACATCTGAAAAATGCCTGTCTTTTCGTATATAAAAGGTTTTTTATCAGCCCTTGAATTGCTGTTTTTCTTTGAGCATGACATCGTGTGCGCCGCCTTCGACGATGCTTGTTGCCGAAACAACGGTGATTTTCGCCTTTTTCTGCAATTCGGGAATGGAGAGCGCTCCGCAGTTACACATCGTGGAACGAACCTTGCTCAACGAAAGTCCCACATTGTCTTTGAGCGAACCCGCATAGGGAACATAGGAGTCAACGCCCTCTTCAAACGAGAGTTTTGCCGCTCCTCCCATGTCGTAACGCTGCCAGTTTCTTGCTCTTGCGCTGCCCTCGCCCCAATACTCTTTCATATAACTTCCGTTTATGTTGACTTTGTTTGAGGGGGATTCGTCGAAGCGCGCAAAGTATCTGCCGAGCATGATAAAGTCCGCGCCCATTGCAAGCGCAAGCGTCATGTGATAATCGTAAACAATGCCGCCGTCGGCGCAAACGGGAATATAAACGCCCGTCTTTTCAAAATATTCGTCACGTGCTTTTGCAACTTCCATAACAGCCGTTGCCTGACCTCTGCCTATACCTTTCTGCTCTCTTGTTATGCAGATTGAGCCGCCGCCTATGCCGACTTTGATAAAGTCTGCGCCCGCTTCGGCAAGGAAGTCAAAGCCCTCTTTGTCCACAACGTTGCCCGCGCCGACCTTAACAGTATCTCCGTAGGTCTTTTTTATCCAACCGAGAGTTCTGGATTGCCATTCGGAAAAGCCTTCGGAAGAGTCGATGCAAAGCACGTCCGCGCCCGCTTCGATAAGGGCGGGAACACGCTTTTCAAAGTCTCTTGTGTTGATACCCGCGCCGACAACATAACGCTTCTGAGAGTCCAGCAGTTCAAGCGCGTTTTCCTTGTGCGAGTCGTAGTCTTTTCTGAATACGAAATATTTGAGATTGCCGTTTTTGTCGATTATCGGCAGGGAATTGAGTTTGTTGTCCCAGATTATGTCGTTCGCGGTTTTGAGCGTTGTCGATTCGTTACCGTAAACGAGTTTTGAAAACGGCGTCATAAACTCTTTGACTTTGGTGTCGGGGCTCATTCTCGAAACACGGTAGTCTCTTGAAGTTACTATGCCGAGCAATTTGCCGTTCGGAGTGCCGTCTTCCGTTACCGCCATGGTCGAGTGACCGAGTTTTGCTTTCAAATCTATAACGTCCGCAAGTGTTGCGTCGGGCGTAAGGTTGGAATCGCTTGTAACAAATCCCGCCTTGTGATTCTTTACGCGTGCAACCATCTGTGCTTCGGATTCAATGGACTGTGAACCGTAGATAAACGATATGCCGCCCTCCTGTGCGAGTGCTATCGCCATTCTGTCGTCGGAAACCGCCTGCATGATGGCGGAAACGAGAGGAATATTGAGCGAGATTGCGGGTTCTTCGCCTTTGCGGTACTTGACCAAAGGCGTTTTAAGGCTGACATTTGACGGAATGCATTCTGCGGAAGAATAACCGGGAACGAGCAGGTATTCTCCGAATGTGCGAGAGGGTTCTTCGAATATAAATGCCATAACGATTCTCCTTGATTTCTTTTTAATATTACTGATTATTATATACCGACGGCTTGCCAAATGTCAACCCCGTTTTCGAAATGTTACGAATAATTCCGAACACGGTTTAATATGAATGGAACAAGATGAATGATTTTGATACCGAAAAATATTTCCCATATCCGCTGTCCGCGGTCGTCGGTCACGCCTTTGCCCGCAGCGGGGACGGGCTTCGTCAGATAAGACTTTCCCGTTCGGGTTTTCTGAGTTTTGACATCGGCGGTAAGAACGTGTTCCCGTCTTCCGTGGGACGTGCCGACGGCAATCCGATACGCATATCGGACGAGATTTTTGACGAATGTTTTCTGCGCGCCTGCGAATACTCCGTCCATACTTATGCTTCGCGCATACGGGATGGGTTTATTCCTCTTGACGGCGGGCATCGCGTCGGGGTTTGCGGCAGCGCCGTTACCGATGAGGGACAGGTTCTGCGCGTAAAAAATATTTCGTCGCTCGATTATCGCGTGGCTCACGCATTTTTCGGCTGTGCCGAACTCGGAGCGCGGTATATAACGGACGGCAAACGAATAAAAAATACCGTGATAGCGTCGCGCCCCGGCTGCGGAAAAACGACTTTCGTCCGAGACCTGTCGCGTCTGCTTTCCGCAAAAGGTTTTCGTGTCTGTGTCGTTGACACACGCTCCGAAATAGCCGCCATGAAAAACGGCGTTCCCGGCTTTGACGTCGGTGCGCTGACGTCTGTTTTCGACGGTTATCCGAAAGCGTTCGGTATGGAAAGCGCCGTTCGCGCATTCTGTCCCGATGCGGTCGTCTGCGACGAAATAGGCAACGGGGACGACCTTTCCGCTCTGCGTTTTTTGTTTGCGCGTGGCGTGCCGTTTGTTGTGACCCTGCATTGCGCCGACGCTTGCGAAATGATGAAAAATGCCGTGCTTCGCGAACTTATAGGCGAAAAACTCGTCGAAACAGTCATATTTCTCGACAGTTTGCCCTGTCCCACGCATATCAGAGAGGTGTTGACGCTGTGAAAATTTTTCTTTTGACGGTGGTCTTCGTCTGTTGCTGTTCCGTAGGGCTTTTGCGTGCGTTTTCTCTTGAAAAACGTCGAAAGTCGCTTTCGGAATTTATAGCGTTCCTTGATTTTGCGGAAACGCTTCTGAAAACGGAGAACCCTCCGACGGCAAGGATAGTCGAACGTTCGGATTTTTCTCTGTTTGACGGCGTGACACCGCTTGCGGACACGGAAAAAACATATCGCGATTCCGTTGAAAAAAATCTTGCGCGGACGGGCTTTCTTGCACAGGACATCGCCTTGCTCGACACGTTTTTTTCGGAGTTCGGAAAGACTGACACCGAAAATCAACTGACGCTTGTTTCTTCCGTGCGCGAAGCCGCAGAAAAACTGTTTGCGGAAGCGGACGCGGACAAGACAAAATATGCAAGACCGTATGCCGTGTTCGGGCTTTTGGCAGGTGCGGCGCTTGTTATAATCTTTATTTAGGAGTTTTGAATGGACATCTCCGTTTTGTTTAAGATAGCCGCCGTGGGCTTGATAGTTGCGCTGCTCAATCAACTGCTGACAAAAACGGACAGGGGAGAGTATGCCATGCTCGTGACCGTTGCGGGACTTATTGTTGTAATACTCGTCCTGCTCGGCAGTCTGACCGACCTTTTCGGAGCCATGCGCTCCGCATTCGGATTATGAGTGCGCTTCGGGTCGTCGGCATCGCTCTTGCCGCCGTGATGATGACGCTTGTTCTGAAAAAAGAAAACGGTGCGGCGGCGCTTGCCGTTTCCGTTGCCGCAGGCGTTATCGTTTTGCTTTCCGCCGTTTCGGATATAACGTATCTTGTTTCGTATCTTCGCGGACTTGTCGCAAAAACGCCGACTGCGGCGGAGGGTCTCGGCGTTCTGCTCAAATGTGTCGGAATAGGGTACATAACCGCTTTCGGCGCGTCCGTCTGTTCCGATATGGGCGAAAAAGGACTTGCGGACAAGGTTACTTTTGTCGGTCGGATACTTGTTCTCGTTACGGGCTTGCCCCTCGTGACTTCGTTCATTGATACGGTTGGTGAGATCCTGTGCTGAAAAAGGTTTTTGTCATTGCGCTTGTCCTTGTTTTTACGCTTACATTGCCGTTTTCAACCTACGCGGAATCTCTTGAACAAGGACTTGCGGACGTAGAAGATGCGTTGCCCGAAAGCGTTCGCGAATACGGTCTGACAGCCGAAAACACCGCAGATTTCCTTGACCTCGGTAACGTGTTTTCGTTGCTGTTATCCGCACTCAAAAAGGCTTTTTCGGCGGCGGTCGTTCCGTTTTTGGCAACTCTTGCCTTTCTTGTCGCGCTTTATCTTTTGAATGCTCTTTTGTCGGACAAAGACAGTCCTCTTCAAAAAACGCTTTGCGCCGTTTTCGCGTTCGGTTCGCTTGTTTCGACTTTCGTTTCGGTTTTTGACGTTTCGTCCGCCGTTCGCACCTCGATAAGCGACGTCTGCGCGTTCGGTCAGTCTCTTTTCCCCGTCCTGCTTTCATGTGTCGGTGCGTCGGGACGAGCCGCCCGCGCCGCGGCGGCTTCTGTCGAAACGGGAGTGCTGTTTTCCGCGTTGTCTTTTGTCGGGACGGAACTTGTCGTTCCATGCGTTAATACGTTTTTCGCAATAGGCGTGACCTCTTCCGTCTTGTCGAACGGGGCTCTTTATTCGCTGTCCAAAACGCTTAAAAAAATCTGCGTTTCCGCGCTCGGCGTCTGCTCTCTCGTTTTCTCTCTTTCCGTCGGTGCACGGCATGCGCTTGCGTCGGGTGCTGATGCAACTTCCGTCCGTTCCGCCGCTTATGCTGTGGGTAACGGTATCCCCGTCGTAGGCGGAAGCATAGGCGAATCAATGTCCGCCGTGTTTGCAAGCGCGGAAGCCGTCGCAAAAAATATCGGGGTGTTCGGCGCGGTCGCCGTTGTTTTACTGCTCTTTTCACCGCTGGTCACCGTCGGCGTGCTGTGGCTTTTGTCTTCGGTTTCGGGTGCTGTTGCGGAAATGTTCGGTCTTGACCGTATGCGCCGTTTTTTCTCTGTCGTTTGCGACGCGTATTCTCTCGTTGCCGCGCTTGCCGCAGGCGTCGGCGTGCTTGTCATTATCAGTCTTGGGTTGGTGATGTGATGAACGAATTTTTTTTCACCGTCATTGTTCTCTGTGTGGTTTGCGCTTTTCTCGAATGTCTGCTGCCGAAAAAGGCGGGCGATCTCGGCGCGCTCTGCTCCCTTTTTGTCGTTGTCTGCGTGCTCGGTGCATTCACTCTTTCGGACGGCATTGAATTTTCTCCGTCCGCACCCGTGGCGTATGACGATATGTCCGACTACGCATTCCGCAAAGCCTGCGAAGAGCACGTTTCGGAAATATGCGAGGAATACGGCGTTACGGCATCTTCCGTGCAGATTGTTTCGCAGAACGGCAAAAGCGTGGAAAAACTGACGCTGGGCACCGAAAAAAACGACGGTCTTGCGGCACGTCTCCGCGAGATTTTCGGGTGCGAGGTGACGTTTGAATGAGACAGAAAAAATTTGACCTGAAAGAACTGAAAAAACGGTTTTTACACAAAAAAACTCTGATTCCCGTTTTGATATGCGCCGTCGCGGTTCTGTTCCTTGCTTTCGGCTTCGGCTCGGGAAACAAAGAAACTGTGACGGAAGCTGAAAGCACCTCCGTCGAACGTTATGTCGCCGATATCGAACGCCGCCTTTGCGAACTGCTATCGAAAATAGATGGCGTGGGAAGATGCGAAGTCATGATAACCGTTTCGACGTCGGAACGGAGCGTATTTCTTTCCGACACGGAGAAAAACGGTGATAATTCTTCGACTTCGCACATAAAGATAAAAACGGGCGGGAACGAACAGGCTGTCGCGGAATTTCGGTATATGCCCGCCGTTGCGGGGGTCGCCGTCGTCTGCGAGGGCGCGGGAAGCGTCAGCGTCAGAAGCGAAGTTGCCGAAGTCGTCAGCGGCGTTCTCGGCATAGACAGAACCCTTGTTTCGGTCGCAAAACGTAAATGATTTTGGGGAGAACTCTTATGAAATTCAGAAAAACACGTTGGTTGATAGCATTCCTGACCGTTGCCGTTATCGTTGCCGTCGGCATAGGCTGGCGCGTCTCTTCCGGCAAAAAGACCGTGCCCGAAACCGTGGGAACGGACAAAACCGTCAAGACTTCTGCGGACGACGATTATTTTGACACCGCCCGTTACACACGCCAGCAGTCCCGCGACGAGGCGATAGGTGTGCTGAAAAGTGTTGTCAACAACGAAAACGCCGACGACCAATCAAGACTTGAAGCCGCCGATAAGATAAACGGTTATGCCGTGCGCAGCGAACAGGAAAAAGCGATAGAAAATCAGATAATCGCAAAAGGGTTCGAGGACTGTATAGTGTTTGTCGGCGAGGATAACGCCTGCGTTGTCGTCAAAACCGACGGTCTGACTTCCGCACAGGCGGCTCAGATACTCGACATAATCGCTTCTGCCACACATCTGAACTCAAATGTCATAAAAATTATTGAGATGAAGTAGTGACAAACGGGAAAAAATGTGATATAATATACTCGGAACATTATAAACGGATTCTTAAAACCCCGTATTTGCCGTTTTCGGCATTGCGGCATTTTATCCGAAAGACCAAGGAGGCTGTACATTATGGCAGATGAGAACATCGGTTCCGTAAAGATTTCCGAAGAAGTTATCGCAGGCATCGCTTCGACCGCCGCTTGCGAGGTCGAGGGCGTTACCCGTCTTTCCTCAAAAGGCGTTGCGGCAGCGAAAGAACTTGTTACAGAATATAAACAGATAGCAAAAGGCGTCTATGCCGCGGCTGCGCCCGGAGTTGTCAATTTCTGCGTGGGAATAGTCGTTGAAAACGGCGTAAAAGTGCAGAAAGTGTCTTCCGAAGTGCAGAAGAAAGTCAAGGACGCGGTTGAGACCATGACGGGACTTTGCGTCGGAGAAGTCAACGTTCTTGTTGTCGGCGTTCATACCGATAAAAAACCTGCTGCGGAAAACAACGACTGAACCGTAAAACGGAAGGATATTGCCTTTATATGAAAAGAAAAGACGCCAGAGAAAACGCTTTTAAGGTCCTTTTTGAAATATCTTTTTCGGACGATGCGGACGTTGACGAAACAATGACGCTTGCCGCCGAAAATATGGGATATGAGTTCGATGACTATTGCCGCGGACTTATAAAAGGCGTTGTCTCGGAAAAAGAAAAAATAGATTCCGTTCTGAACGAGTTCAGCACAAAATGGAAAACGGACAGACTGTCCCGCGTTGCTCTTTGCGCTTCGGAGATAGCCGTTTTCGAAATCATGGGCGGTGAAGTTCCGCTCGCAGTCGCCGTCAACGAGGCTATCGAACTTGTCAAAAAATTCGATACGGATACAAGCGCGAAATACATAAACGGCGTTCTCGGCGGTTATGTTCGCTCCAAAGATGTCGGCTGACAAAGCGCTGGCTTTCGATACAAGCAATTACACCACCTCCGCCGCAACGCTCACCGTTTCGGGAGAGGTCTTCAACTCAAAAAAACTTTTGCCCGTCGAAAGCGGCAAACGCGGACTGCGGCAGTCCGATGCCGTGTTTGCGCATACCAAGCAATTATATGATGTTTTTCAAAGCCTCGATCCAAGCGGTATCGAGGCTGTCGGTGTTTCAACGCGCCCGCGCAGCATTGAGGGCTCATATATGCCGTGTTTTCTTGTCGGCAAAAACGTCGGTCACATCGTAGCCAAAACGCTCGGCGTTCCCGTGTATGAATTTTCGCATCAGCAGGGTCATATCGCTGCGGGCATTTTTTCCTGCGGCAAAAAAGAATTGCTGAACGGCGGTTTTTATGCGTTTCATCTTTCGGGCGGCACGATGGAACTTGCCGAAGTCGAAAGCATGGACAAGATAAGAATAGTCGCAGAGACCGACGACCTTACGGCGGGACAACTCATAGACCGCTGCGGAGTCCGTCTCGGGCTCGGTTTTCCCTCAGGCGCGGAACTTGAAAAACTTGCGCGTGACGGCACATCGCCGCGAAAACCGAAAGTCGTTTTCAGAAACGGAAAATGCAGTCTTTCGGGCTTTGAAAACATTGCCGAAAAAATGATTTCGGACGGCGTTTCGCCTTGCGATACCGCCGCATTTGTTTTTGAGAGCGTTTATAAAAATATAGAGACCATGACCGATTATGCCGTTCGCGAATACGGCGAAAAACCGGTTCTTTTCGTCGGCGGCGTTATGTCAAACGCACTTATGCGCCCTCGGCTTGAAGCGCGGTACGAATCGTATTTTGCCGAGCCGTCTCTTTCAAGCGATAATGCCGTCGGCACCGCTTATCTGACGCTTGCCGCCGCAAACGGCGATATTGATATTTTCAGCCCCGCGGCAGAGTAGGGAGGGTTTATCATGGCTTTGACCGTGACGGTCTCACAACTGAATATGTATGTTAAGTCCGTGTTGACTTCCGACCCTAATCTGAAAGGCGTTACCGTTCGCGGAGAAATTTCCAACTATACGCGCAACGCCCGCAGCGGACATGCTTATTTCACTTTGAAAGATTCCTCCGCCGCCGTCAAGTGCGTGATGTTTTCTTCGGCGTGTTCGAAAGTAAAGTTTGACGTGTCGGACGGGCTTGAAGTGTTTGTTACGGGAAGCGTCGCTTTGTATGAACGTGACGGCGCTTATCAACTCTATGCCGAAAAAATGACACCTGTCGGAATAGGCGCGGCGTATCTGGCTTTTCTTCAACTCAAAGAAAAACTTGAAAAAACGGGACTTTTCGCTCCCGAATATAAAAAACCTCTTCCGCGCTTTCCGCGCACGATAGGGCTTATAACATCAAAAACGGGTGCTGCGGTAAAGGACTTCCTCTCAATATCGAAAGCAAGGTTTCCGTCTGCCGAGATAATCGTTTATCCCGCAACCGTTCAGGGCGACGGGTGCCGTGACAGCGTTGTCGGCGGTATCGGATATTTCGAACACCGAGGCGTAGACGTTATTTGTATCGCCCGCGGCGGAGGTTCATACGAGGACCTTGCCTGTTTCAACGACGAAGCGCTTGCTTATGCCATATTTCAGGCAAAAACGCCTGTCGTCAGCGCAATAGGACACGACATAGATTTCACCGTTCCGGATTTTGTTGCAGACGTCCGAGCCGCAACCCCGTCGAACGCCGCCGAACTTATCTGCCCGTCTTCATCCGAACTGAAAAATTCAGTGACTTCTTTGAAGACCCGCGCCGCAAACGCCGCCGTTTCGCAGATAAGAGCCGAACAAAACAGGGTTGAAACGCTTTGCTCCCGCTCTTCGCCTCTCCGTTTAGTCGGAGAAAAAACGATATTGCTCGACGGACTTTCCGCCCGCATTTCATCCGCCGCAAAACACGACGTCGCACTTTTGGGGCAAACGCTTGAAAGGCTTGTCGGAAAAGTTGAGGCAATGAACCCGCTGTCCGTGTTAAAACGCGGATATGCCGCCGTTTCTCTCGGCAAAAAAACCGTATCACGCGCTTCGGAAATATCCGAGGGCGACAAAATAAAACTCAGATTTACCGATGGGGTGATTGACTGTGTCGCAGGAAAAAGAGATGACTTATGAAAAGGCGATAAAACGCCTTGAAGAGATCGCTTTGCAGATGGAAAGCGGAAAACTTACGCTTGACGAATCAATAAAGTATTACGAAGAGAGCGTAAAACTCACGGAGTTTTGCTATTCAAAACTCGAATCCTTCAAACAACGCATTTATGAAGTAACATCATCGGGAGAAAAGGAGTTCGCTCAAAATGATTGATTTTGAACAGAGATTCAACGACTACCGCGCATATATCAACGAAAAACTTGCCGCTTACGTTGCAACGGACGGCTCAAAAATTTGCGATTCGATGAATTACAGCGTCATGGCTGGCGGCAAACGCATACGTCCTGTTCTTGCGCTCGAATGCTGCCGCCTTTGCTGCGGTGATTACAAAAAGGCGACTGCCTTTGCGTGCGCGCTTGAAATAATCCATTCATATTCGCTCATTTACGATGACCTGCCGTGCATGGACAACGACACCATGCGCCGCGGAAAACCGACAAACCACGTTGTTTTCGGCGAGGACATCGCGCTCATGGCGGGTATGGGACTCTATTGCCGCGCATTTGAGATAGTTACCGATACATACAAGGAGTTCGGATTGACCGAAACGCAACTGATAGACGGTATAAAGGCTCTTCTCAAAGCGTCGGGCATGAACGGAATAGTTCTCGGACAGGTACTCGACATCGACAATGTGGCAGGCAAACATACCGACCTTGATTATATCCAAAGGGTTCACGATTATAAAACAAGCGCCATGCTCGAAGCATCTTCTGAAGTCGGCGCTATCTGCGGCGGCGCGACCGAAAAACAGCGTGCGGCGCTGCTTGAATATTCGAAAAACATCGGTCTGGCTTTCCAAATAAGAGATGATATTCTCGATGTTACGGGCACTGACGGCAATATGGGAAAAACGCTCGGCAAGGATAAGGAAAGCGGCAAGACCACGTTCGTGGACATCTTCGGTGTCGGCGGCGCACAGCGCAAAGTCGTTGAACTGACCGAACGTGCAAAATCTGCGATATCGTGCTTCTACGACGGCGGTTTTCTTATTTCTTTCGCGGACTATCTCTGCGGCAGGGACAATTGACGTATTGTTTAGGCTGAATGTACCCTGTCTGACGTTTCGACGGAAGACGACTTTTTTCAAATTTCCCGAATCTGTTTTATCATCTGTCAAAAATGTGCCGAAAATACAGCGTATACTATACTTGCAAACACAAAGGAGAGATTGTGTTAGCCTGTCGGTGACAGTTGCTTTTTTCTTTTCATTTCTAATCCTTTTTTTCTGAGAGAGATCCCTTCGGGGGTCTCTTCTTCTTTTATATGAGAATGAAAGACTTTCGTGGTGTTTTGTGTGTTTGTTCTTTTGTGCTCGGTGCAAGTTTTGAGATTACGGTGTTTATTGTACGAATTTTTTATGACGCCGATTGAATTAAATATATATTTATGATATAATATCAAATAAATGTATAACGAAAGAAAGTGGACGTTATGAGACCTTATAACCAAACATTACTTTGCGATTTTTATGAATTGACCATGGGCAACGGTTACCTGCTTTCCGGCAAAAAGGATATGCAGGCGTGCTTTGACCTTTATTTCAGAAAAGTTCCCGATAACGGCGGTTATGCAATTGCCGCAGGTCTTTCGGAAATGATCGAATTTTTGGAACAACTCCATTTTGACAAGGAAGATATTGACTATCTTCGCTCGAAAAATCAGTTCAGCGAAGAATTCTTACAGTATTTGGCGGACTTCAAGTTTGAGTGCGACGTTTACGCTGTCGAAGAGGGAACACCCGTATTTCCGAACGAACCTCTTGTTACGGTCAAAGGTCCCGCAATACAGGCACAACTGCTTGAAACGATGCTGCTTCTGACCATAAACCATCAATCGCTTATTGCGACAAAAGCGAACAGAATAGTCCGCGCCGCACAGGGCAGACCCGTTTTTGAGTTCGGTTCAAGACGTGCGCAAGGCAGCAATGCCGCGATACTCGGCGCAAGAGCCGCATTTGTCGGAGGTTGTGCGGGAACCGCCTGCGCTTGCTGTGAGCAACTTTACGGCATTCCTGCGGTTGGCACCATGGCGCACTCGTGGATACAGATGTATGACACCGAACTTGAAGCGTTTGAAGCGTATGCGAGATACTATCCCGACAACTGCATTTTGCTTGTCGATACCTACAACGTTGTCAAATCGGGAATCCCGAATGCGATAAAGGCATACGAAAATGTTCTAAAACCGCTCGGCAAGAGGCTTAAAGGTATCAGAATAGACTCGGGCGACATAACTTATCTGACAAAGAAAGTCAGAAAGATGCTTGACGAAGCGGGACTTGAAGATTGCACTATCTTTATTTCCAACTCTCTTGACGAATATATCATCAGAGACATTCTTCTTCAAGGTGCGCAGATAAACTCTTTCGGCGTCGGCGAAAGACTTATAACCTCGAAGTCCGAACCTGTTTTCGGCGGCGTTTACAAACTTGTTGCGACCGAAAAGGACGGCGAATACGTTCCGAAGATCAAACTTTCGGAGAACGTTGAAAAGATAACCACTCCCGGTTATAAAAAAATATACCGTCTGTTCTCCAACGAAACGGGAAATATGGTTGCGGATCTTATCGCATTGCATGACGAAGAGTTTGATTTCACAAAGCCCATAACGCTTTTTGACCCCGTTTACACATGGAAGAAAAAGACGTTTGAAAATTATCGTGTTGAAGAGATATTGAAACCGATATACCTGAACGGCAAACTCGTTTACAAAACACCGTCCGTTATCGAATCGAAGAAATACTGTGCAGAACAGGTCGGAAAACTGTGGGACGAAGTTAAGCGTTTCGAGAACCCGCAGACGTATTACGTTGACCTTTCGCAGAAACTTTGGGACGTTAAACACAGCCTGCTCAGCGAGGGCGCGGGAGAGAAAAAGTGAGATACGGTTACTATATGCCCGTCCGTCTCGTTTCGGGCGAGGGGATAGTTGCAAGATATGACGGTTATTCCAAACTCGGAAAACGCTGTCTTATAATATCGGGCAAAAATCTGTACAAGCACAGTTCCGTATTCGCAGACCTCCAAAAAGGGCTTCGCAACTGCGGCGTCGATTACAAAACATTTTTTGAGGTCGAGAATAACCCGTCTTACGAAACCGTTAAACGTGCCGTTTCGGCGGTTCGCGATTTCGGCGCGGATTTCATCGTAGGTGTCGGCGGCGGCAGTTCCATGGACGCCGCAAAGGCAACTGCTTTGCTTTGCGCAAATCCGCAGGTGACGGAAACGGATATTTTTAATGCTTCCGCTTTTGTCAACAAACCGCTTCCGCTTCTTGTGATAGGCACAACGGCGGGTACGGGCAGCGAAGTTACTTCCGCGTCGGTTCTGACATTTAACACCCCCGACGGTATTGTGAAAAAGACCGTCAAATCCGCCGAAAGTTATGCCACTTGCGCTCTTTGCGATTCGACGTATACGGAAACTTTGTCCGAGAGAACCACCGTGGCAACCGCGCTTGACGCAATCTGTCATGCCGTTGAAGCGTATTACAGCAAAAAAGTCGGTTCGTTCGGCAGAATGTATTCAAGAAAAGCGATTTCTGTTATAGTTCCCGCTCTTAAAAAATTTACGGAGCACGGAAGTTCGAAAGCAGTCCGCGAGGAACTTTATATAGGCTCTTTGTACGCAGGCTGCGCCATAAATGACGGCGGCACGTCGTTTGCTCACTCTCTCGGATATCAGTTGACGAATTATCTCGGTTACGAACACGGTTTTGCCTGTGCCGCGCTGATGCCCGCATTTATTTCAAAAGCGAGCGATGCGGACGGTCTGGCGGCGTATGCGGATATGACGGCGCTTGAATTGAGCGACTTTATCGCGAACCTTTTCAAAAAATATATCCCCGAAACGGATATTTCGGACGACGATGCGAAAAAGTTCTCCGAAATAGGGCTTACGATGCCGAGTCTGAACAATCATGTATTCGAACCTCTCGACCTTAACGAGTGCGAAAGAATATATAAAGGCATCTGAAAATACGATAAATCAGGGTTTTTCTAATGATTAAATGGTTGATAAAAAAACAGGACGAAGTGGCTGTTGCCTTGATAAGGAAACAGTTCGGCTTTTGCGAAGCCGTTGCCCGTGTGTTGTATAACCGTGGGTTGACGGATAAAGCGAGCATAGAGTCCTTTTTTGATATAGATATAGCAAACCTGCACGACCCGCTTTTGCTTGCCGATATGGATAAGGCGACGGCACGCATAAGAAAGGCGGTTGCGAACGGGGAAAAGATAACCGTTTACGGTGATTATGACGTGGATGGCATAACGTCCGTTGTCGTGCTTTACAGGTATCTGACTTCGGTCGGCGCAAAAGTGGATTATTATATTCCCGACAGAACGGAAGAGGGTTATGGGCTTAACACCGCGGCGCTTCGCTCCATATATGAGTCGGGCACGTCTCTTATCGTTACTGTCGATACGGGAACAACCGCCGTTGAAGAAATAGCCGAGGCGGAGGGATACGGTCTTGACGTTATCGTGACCGACCACCACGAGTGCAAACCTACGCTTCCGGAATGTATTGCGGTTGTGAACCCGAAAAGACCTGACAGCGTTTATCCTTACAAGGAACTTGCGGGCGTCGGAGTTGTTTTCAAACTTGTCTGCGCCCTTATCGGCGACAGTTCAAAGGCGTTTTCGCTTTACGGGGATCTTGTCGCAATAGGCACGATAGCGGATATAATGCCGCTGGTTGACGAAAACCGCATACTTGTGTCTCTCGGTTTGGAACTTCTGCGCAAACGTCCGTCCTGCGGTATTCGCGCGCTTTTGGAGGCTTCGGGCGGATATAAGCACGGACAGATAACCGCTTCGACGATAGCGTTTCAGGTCGCGCCGCGCATAAATGCTGCCGGAAGAATAGGCGACCCCAAACAGTCTGTCGAACTTCTGCTTTGTGAGGACCCTGAAAATGCCGCCGTACTTGCGGAGGGTCTTTGCGAGGAGAACAGAACGCGCCGCAAGATGGAAGCGGACATAATCGACGACGTCGAAAAGATGCTTGAAAACAGAAATCCCAAAGACCGGATAATCGTTGTCGGCTCCGAAAATTGGCATCACGGCGTTATAGGAATTGTTGCTTCCAAAATAGTTGAAAAATATCATTTGCCGTGCATATTGGTATGCTTTGACGGGGACAGGACAAAAGGCTCCGCAAGAAGCATAAAAGACGTAAGTATGTTTGAGTTGCTGACACAGGCTTCCGAACATCTCGAAAAATTCGGCGGTCATGAGATGGCGGCGGGACTGACACTTGAAAGAAAAGATTTTGATGCTTTCGTCCGCGACATAACAGCTATCGCAAACGAAAAAATCAACGATGATATGATGATTCCCGTGGTTGAGTCCGAATGCGTTATTCCTTTTTCGGAAATCTCTCTCGACACGGTTCACGAACTTCAACGTTTGGAACCGTTCGGAACGGGCAACCCCACACCGAGTTTTGCATTCGGCAACGTGGTTCTGACCGATGTTCTTGCCGTCGGCGCGGGAATGCACCTTAAATTGACGTTCTCTTACGGCGGACAGGACTTTTCCGCAATGCTTTTCGGCACGACCCCGCAGGATTTTGATTTTGCGGTGGGAGATACCGTGGATATGGTCTTCTCGATGTCGGAAAACTTTTTCAATAACAGATATTCTCTTAACATGAGCATAAAGCGTATGCGACTTTGTGCCGATACCGAGAGAAAAGAGTCGGAAGCGGAAGCGCGTTACATCGCTTTTTCGAACGGCGCACCCGTTGACTGTGCCGCATTGACCCGAAAAGAGTTTACTGCGGTATACAGACATCTTCACAGAAATTATATCAATTCCAAGCAGACAAAATATATGCCGCACGCTTTTGCGAGAGGCTTTGCAAGGCGCGGCTTTGCGGAATTCGATTTCTGCAAACTCATGTTTTGTCTCGATATTCTTTCCGAACTCGGGATAATAGAGTACACATATAACGGCAACGTAAATATTATTTTCAAAGATACACAGAACAAGAAAAATCTTGCCGACAGCCGAACATGGCGAGCCGTCGGAGGTGAATGAGAGTGAATGATTTCGGAATAGGTCTTATAGACCTGCTTGAAAAAAACGGAAACTACGATATGGAGCGGATAGGGAAAGCGCTCGATTTCGCGACCGCCGCCCATGAGGGGCAGTTCCGAAAGAGCGGAGAACCCTATATCACGCACCCCATTCATGTCGCAAAGATTCTTGCGTCTTACGAAAGTGATTCGGACGCCATTATCGCCGCACTTTTGCACGATACGGTAGAAGACACTCCCGTAACCATAGATGAGATAAAAAAAGAGTTCGGCGAAAACGTCATGCAGCTTGTTGACGGCGTTACCAAACTGAACAAACTTTCGTTCAATTCCCGCGAAGAGCAGCAGATAGAAAATATCAGAAAAATGCTGCTTGCCATGGCAAAAGATATCCGCGTTATTCTGATAAAACTTGCGGACAGGCTTCACAATATCAGAACCATGGACGCACAGTCCGAGGAAAAACGCCGCGAAAAAGCGCTTGAAACGATTGAGGTTTACGCGCCTCTTGCGCACCGTCTCGGTATCCAGAGCCTGAAAACAGAACTTGAAGACACGTCACTCAAATACCTTGACCCCGTGGGTTACAATGAGATAGTGGCGGACTTGAAATCGTTCAATGCAAACAGCGATGTTTTGAACGAGATTCGCGGCATAATCACGGATAAACTTGCCGAGGTCGGCATAAAAGCCCGCGTAACGGGACGTATAAAGCATATTTACAGCATATACCGCAAGATGTTCAATCAGAACAAGCAGTTTAACGAGATATATGACCTTTACGCGTTCCGTATCATCGTTGAAAAGGTGAATGACTGTTACAATGCGCTCGGCTATATGCACGATATATTCCGCGCCATTCCGGGCAGACTTAAAGACTATATCGCAACGCCGAAACCGAATATGTATCAGTCCCTGCATACGACCGTTTCCTACAAGGGACATATTTTCGAAATACAGATAAGAACGGAAGAAATGCACCGTATAGCCGAAATGGGTATCGCGGCGCACTGGAAATACAAATCGGGCGAAAGTGCTTCTGCCGAAATGGACTCGAAACTTGCGTGGGTACGCAAACTTCTCGAAGTTCAGGATAACGTCAACGAACACGACGACTTTGTTCAGACGTTCAAGATAGACCTCTTTGCGGATCAGGTATTTGTTTCTACCCCGAGAGGTGATATAATAACGCTTCCCGCCGATTCGAATCCGATAGATTTTGCTTACGCCATTCACAGCGCCATAGGCAACAAGATGATAGGCGCAAAAGTGAACGGCAGAATGGTCGAACTCACAACGCACCTGCGTAACGGCGACGTTTGCGAAATACTGACTTCTTCCAACAGTACAGGTCCTTCCCGTGACTGGCTCAAACTTGTCCGCACCAATGAAGCAAAGAGCAAGATTCGCCAATGGTTCAAAAAAGAGAAGAAGGAAGAAAATATTGTCAACGGCCGCGAAGACCTTGAAAGAGAACTTCGCCGCATAAACGTAACTTTCAACGTGTTTACACGCGAAGAAGTTTATGCCAACGTGATGAAACATTATCAGGTCGAAACACTTGACGAGTTTTATGCGATGATAGGTTACGGCGGTATTTCCATTTCGAAAATACTTCCGCGAATCAAAGACGATTATACAAAACTTATCAGACAGCGCGAAGCGACAACTCCCGATTCGCCGACGCTCCAAAAACCGAAAAAAGCGGTCAACGGCGTTGTTGTTGAGGGTATAGACAACTGCCTTGTACGTTTGGCAAGATGCTGTGTTCCGCTTCCCGGAGACGATATAATTGGCTTTGTTACAAGAGGTTACGGCGTTGCGGTTCACAAATGCGACTGTCCCAACGTCAAGAATGCCGACCCCGAACGCCTTGTCAGCGTGCATTGGGAGGGCTATGACAACGGCTATTTTGCAACGAGCCTTGTGATTTCCGCATTCAGCCGTATCGACCTTATGGCGGATATAACCTCCGCGCTTGCGGCAATGCGAATAGCGCTTCATTCAATGTCAAGCAAAGAAATGAACGACGGATGCAGTGAAGTTTATATTACGATAGACGTTCACGGACTTGACCACCTGCGTTCCGTTTGCTCCCGCCTTGAAAAGATAAGGAGCGTTTTCAAGATAGAAAGGGGAACTCTCAGTTAATGACTGCCGTTATACAAAGAGTTTTGCGCTGTTCTCTCGTCGCCGACGGAGAGCCTTATTCGGAGATAGAAAGAGGACTTCTTATTCTGCTCGGCGTGCGCGAGGGTGATACGGATAAAGATGTTGAAGTTCTTTCTTCAAAAATCGACGGGCTGAGAATATTTACGGACGAAAACGACAAAATGAATCTTTCCGTCAACGATATAGGCGGTAGCATAATGGTCGTTTCGAATTTCACGCTTTGCGCCGATGTCAGAAAAGGCAAGCGTCCGTCTTTTACTCCCGCCGCCGCGCCCGAAGAGGCAAACCGCCTTTACGAAGCGTTCGTTGAGCGTTTGCGAGGTTCAACCCCTGTCAGAACAGGAGTTTTCGGCGCGGATATGCAGATAGAACTTGTCAACGACGGTCCTATAACCCTTGTTGTCAATTCGGAGGACTTGATTAAAAAATGAAAGTGAAACGAGTTGCTGTCGGCGAATATGCGACAAACTGTTATATAATCATTTCCGCCGACGAAAAAAGCGTTATGCTTATAGACCCGTCGTTCGATATTCCCCGTATAGAGCATTTTGTCGGCGATAAACAGGTTACGGATATAGTGCTGACGCACGCGCACATAGACCATATATACGAAGCGCCTGTGTTAAGAGAAAAATACGGTGCAAAAGTATATATCGGCAAGAATGACGCACCGTTGCTTGAAAACAGAACTCTGTATGCTCCGCAGAATTGCATGGCATACTGCGAAAACAGGAAGTATCCCGTTGATGTCTTGCTCGAAGACGGCGACGAGGTCAATTTTTCCGATTACAAATTCCGCGTTCTTGAACTTCCCGGGCATACTCCCGGAGGAATTGCTCTTTACGGCGAGGACGCTCTTTTCTGCGGCGACGTTTTGTTTTACCGCAGTTGCGGCAGAACCGATTTTGAACTCGGAAACGCCGATGATATGGAAAAGTCTTTGCAAAGACTTTCTGCCCTTGACCCCGATACCCGCGTTTATCCCGGGCATGGTTTTACAACTACGATAGGCTCCGAAATCGAAAACAATCCGTTTATGAAATAAAGAGGAATTGAAAAATGATTAGTGTAAAAGATATTACATCGAAAAAAGAAGAACGTGACGGAATAGTTTATATTGACGTTCTTGACTGCGACGCATTCCGTTTGACGGGGCTTCCGTGGAAGAACTCAAACGGCAACTATCACCGTCTTGACGACAGAATGAACGACAAACTTTCGCCCGGTCTGAAAGTACGTTCAAACAACACATCAGGCGCACAGGTCTCTTTCAAAACGGATTCTTCTGTTTTCTCGGTTCATATCGTTCGCAACACTCCCGAATTTATGGAGCATATGTGCGACGACGCAACGGGTGGAACGGATATTTACATCGGCTCGGGCAAAGAAAAGAAGTTCTGGCACGTCTGCTATTGCTTTAACCGTGAGAGCGAAAGCCTTTCGACATTTAATACAGACGGCAAAATGAACGAATATACCGTTAATCTGCCTCTTTACAGCGGTATCGACAAACTCGAAATAGGGCTTTCTCCCGACGCGAACATCGAGGTTCCGTCCGAATATGCCGTTGATCGTCCCGTGCTTGTTTACGGCTCTTCGATAACGCAGGGCGGCTGCTGCACACGCCCCGGACTGCTTTATACCAACCTTATCGGCAGAATGCTGAATGTTGAGACGATATGTATGGGCTTTTCGTCGAACGCAAGAGGTGAGGAATATATGGCACAGTCTTTCGCGACGCTTGACCTTGCCGCTTTCGTTATGGACTATGACTGGAATGCCCCGAACGCCGAATGGCTTGAAAAAACGCACGAAAAATTCTTTAAGATCTTACGCGAGGCGCGCCCCGGGCTGCCGATAATCATCGTTTCCAAATGCGATTACGACGATGACCCCGTTTCGGGCGAAGAACGCAGGCTTGTGATAAAAAGAACTTTTGACAACGCTGTTGCGGCAGGCGACAAAAACGTATACTTCGTTGACGGAAAAGAAATATTCGGGCACGACTTTTTCCGCAACGAATGCACCGTTGACGGAAATCACCCGTCGGATATAGGTCACATGAGACTTGCCGAAGCGATAGGAAACGCCGTGAAACAGGCGTTGGGGCTTTGATATGAGGATTTATCTTTCGGGCACGGACAGAGAATATGACCTGCAATGTCTTTCTTTGTTGTTTTTCCCCGGTTCCGATTTTTCTTCCGATGGCGGAAAAGAATTGTCCGTCACCGTCGAGGGCAACACCGCAACCGCCGTTTTCAAACTCGGCGAAAATGAATATAACGCAACCGCAGAGGTCAGGGACGAGTTCGATTCTGCCCGCCTTGCTGTAAAGCGCTGCGCTTATGACGCCATGAGTGAGGCAACGGGCATAACAAGCCCGTGGGGGCTGCTGACAGGTATCAAGTCCGCGCTTTACTACGGAACTCTCAAAGAGGCGCACGGCGATAATGCAAGAAAAGTCTTTTCCGAACGTTATCTTGTCCGCAACGATAAAATTGACCTTTGCGAAAAAATTCTCGAAACGCGCAAAAGTGCGGTTCAGATGTGCCAAAAGGACACTTGCAGCGTATATATATCTGTTCCGTTTTGTCCGACACGGTGCAGTTACTGTTCTTTTGTGTCTTCCGCAACATCTGCTGAGGGGCGGTTCCTCGACCCTTATGTTGACCGTCTTGTGCAGGAAATAGAGCAAAAGGCGCAGCTGGTAAAGGAAAGAGAATTAAAAGTTCTGAGCCTTTATATCGGCGGCGGCACTCCGACCGTTCTTTCTGATGAACAGTTGGACAGAATCCTTTCGGCGTATGAAAAGCACTTTTCCTACGATAATATAAAAGAGATCACCGTCGAAGCGGGCAGACCCGATACAATAACTTCTAAAAAACTCCGAACGCTTAAAGCGCACGGCGTAAATCGCATAAGTGTCAATCCGCAGACGCTGAACGACAAAGTGCTTGAAGTTATCGGGCGCAAACATACAAGCGAGGACTTTTTTGACGCTTACGAACTTGCGGCAAAAGAGAATTTCCGCATAAACGTCGATATTATTGCGGGACTTCCGACCGATACGTTCGAAAGTTTCGAAAAAACGGTTGTCGGCGTTTCCGCTCTCGATCCCGCGAATGTGACATTGCATACGCTGTATGTCAAGCGCGCGGCGGATATTCATTCGTTGAATCCCGCGGCGGAAAAAGCGAATGGTGAACTTGCGGGCAAAATGGTCGGATTTGCGGAAAAATACCTTGATGAAAAAGGGTATTTGCCGTATTATCTTTATCGGCAGAAAAACACCGTCGGCAATCACGAAAATGTCGGTTACACAAAACCGTGGCGGGAGTGTCTTTACAATATCTTTATGATGGACGATATTCAGACCGTCATCGGGATAGGAGCAAACACCGTATCCAAAGTCGTGCATGACGGCGGGCATATCGAACGTTTTGCGAACACCAAATTCGCTTACAATTATTTGAAAGAGGATTTCAAACCGATTTCTTTCGAATGATAAAATCTTTGTTAAAAAAAATGCCGCATATTTTCTTGTTTTCCTATTGACAAGCCCCTTATTTTGGTGTATAATGGTTTAGCAAGAATGGTATACATTTTTTTTCTTGTAATGTGCAAAGTCGTTGCGGTTTTCCGAGCGATGGAGGGAGGGTAGTCTGATATGGCAGAAGTAAAACTTAAAGAGAATGAGTCTTTGGACAATGCTCTTCGTCGTTTTAAGAAGCAGTGCGCGAGATCCGGTATTCTTACCGAGGTCAAGAGACGCGAACACTATGAAAAGCCTTCCGTAAAAAGAAAGAAGAAGTCCGAGGCTGCCAGAAAACGCAAATATAAGTAAGATTTTAAAGGTTGTGATTTCGGTCGCAGCCTTTGTCTTTTTTTTGAGGTAAAAATGAATTTCAGACCCGACATATACGTTTCGAGTTTCAAAAAGATAACTCCCGAACTTCTTTCGTCTCTCGGAGTCAGGGCCTTGCTTACGGATCTTGACGACACTCTTGTTCCGCACGGCTGTATGGTCATTCCCGACGAAGTAAAAAATTGGGTTGCCGCGCTGTCGGAAAATGGAATAGGCGTTTGTATTGTTTCCAACAATTCCGAAGAGCGAGTCAGACCCGTAGCCGAAGAATTGAAGACCAAATATGAACACGACGCGCATAAGCCCTCGACCGCATTTATCGAGGACGCAAGCCGCAAATTCGGTGTCGGAAAAGACGAAATGATTCTTATGGGTGACCAACTGTTCACGGATATTGCCGCCGCCAAAAGGGCAAAAATACGCTGTATTCTTGTCGAACCCGTCGGCGGAGCAAAAACCACCGTTTGGATAAGACTCAAACGTATTGCCGAAAAATTGATTAAAAAGAACTTCCGAAAGGATGATTGACATATGACAAGTATTGAAAGATTGCAGGCAAAAATGAACGTCGGCGACGGCGCGATAATCTGCGACGAGTACAACAGAAGATATTTCACCGGTTTTGAATCGTCTAACGGCGTTCTTGCCGTTACGAAAACGAATGCGGTATTCTTCACGGATTTCAGATATATCGAAGCCGCGAAAAATACGATAAAATCGGCAGAAGTCCGCATTCTCGAAGCATCTCATTCCGCTGCTTGCATAAGTGTTTTTGAAAAAGAAGAAATTAAAAAAGTTTATTTTGAAGCGGAAGCGTCCTATTCGTACTGCACCACAATGCAAAAAGCGATGCCCGCTTATGAGTTTGTTCCGGGCGACGATATATTTGCCTCTCTCCGCGCGCAGAAGACACCCGAGGAGATAGAATATATCAAAAAATCGCAGGCAATAACCGATAAAGGCTATGCGCATATTCTTGAATTTGTAAAGGAAAATTACAAGAAAGGCATCTCCGAAAAAGATGTCGCGCTCGAACTTGAATTTTTCCTGCGCAAAAACGGCTCCGGAAAAATGCCGTTTGATATTATCTGCGCATCGGGCGAAAACACTTCTCGTCCCCATGCCGTTCCCTCCGACAAGATAATTGCGGAAGGCGATTTTGTAACTCTCGATTTCGGTTCGTCTTACAACGGTTACGCAAGCGATATGACAAGAACTTTTGCGGTCGGTCACGTCAGCGAAGAAAAGCGCAAGATTTATGAACTTGTTCTTGAAGCGCAACTTTCCGCGATGAAACAGATAAAAGCGGGCGTCAGAGGCTGCGACATCGACGCAATAGCAAGAAATCTGTTTGCCGAACACGGCGTAGCGGAAGCATTCGGACATTCTCTCGGACATTCTCTCGGACTTTATATCCACGAAAGCCCGAATTTCAGCCCCAGATATACGGGCGAAATCCCCGAAAACGCGGTTCTTTCCGATGAACCGGGACTTTATTTCGAGGGCAAATTCGGTGTCCGTATCGAAGATATCGTTCATATCAAAAAGGACGGCTGTGAAAGTCTTACCCACAGCCCGAAGAATTTGATAATAGTTCAATAATTACCTATTGCAATTCGGCGCAAAGTGTGGTATACTATGCGGGTATAAGACATCTTGCGCCTTGTATGCTGATATGGCTCAGTCGGTAGAGCGGTTCACTCGTAATGAACAGGTCGTGGGTTCGATTCCCACTATCAGCTCCATAAAAAAATCCCTCACACATTGTGTGAGGAATTTTTTTATGCGCTGAAGCGGTCAAGAGAACCCTTTTCGCGCTGCGAAAAGGGTTCGTCGGAACGGCGAAAAAAGGAACTTTTTCCGCCGCGAAGTCGGGAGCGAGCAATGAATTGCGGGCACCGTATCAACGGTCGCAATTCGGCGAAGCGCACCGTTTCCCCTAAAAGCCAATGCAAGCTCAAATCGCTTCCCATAAAGGCAATATTATTTTGTTTTAGCTATAGAATTTCTGATGCTATGGTTTTTTTTGAGTACCGTAATTGACATCTCTTTATGGCGCTGTGTGTAATGTAATATCACATAAACGAGAAGAAAAACACGCAAAAAAGAGTGTTGGGCACACGAAATGGCACACGAAATTTATTGAAAACACGGTGCAAAAGGCGGAGAATATTGCGGCGTGGTCACACGGTTGCGGTGGGGCTGACTTGTGAAAGATATTGCGGCGATGGATACCGTTCCATGTAACGGTTAATACGGTTCGCTTTTACTTTTATATGCGAGATGTTTTTGTCAATACCGTCATAAATATCCGTCCTTACAACGGATATTTGCCCTTTTGGCAAAGTCCTGAACTCTGCCGGCCGCACACAAGTGTGTCGTAAAAAAAATTCCGCAAATATTTTATTCAAAGGCTTATGCGAGGTTCTGAAACAAACTTTGTTCCCGAGACGTTGGCAATCAATATTTTTCTTATAAACCACTATTTTTTCGTCTTAGAAAATTAGTCGGCGCTAACTTATTGATTGTCCGCTTAAAATGTGATATAATCTATAAAAGAAATATGCGAAAAAACCTAAAAGGGGATATTGATTTGACATCGCTTTTGCTGAAACTGTTTGTGAAAAATCGGGAGGACACGACCTCTCCCAAGGTCCGCACGGCTTATGGGGTTCTTTCCGGAGTTGTGGGAATAATCTGCAACGTGCTGCTCTGCGCAGGCAAACTTGCGGCGGGCTTTATCAGCGGAAGCGTTTCCGTTGTTGCCGACGCCGTGAACAACCTTTCCGACGCGTCAAGTTCTGTCGTGACCCTGATAGGTTTTCGTCTTGCCGCCAAACCCGCAGACGAAAAACACCCGTTCGGGTATCATCGTATAGAGTATTTTTCGGGGCTTGCGGTCGCCGTTATGATAGTGGTCATCGGTGTTGAACTTATAAAAACTTCGGTTGAGAAAATAATTTCTCCCGAACCTGTTGAGTTTTCTGTTCCGCTTGCTGCTGTTCTTATTGCGTCGATGCTGGTAAAAGCATGGATGGCGCTGTTCAATTCAAAACTTGGCAAAAAGATAAATTCTCCCGCTCTGACCGCAACCGTTGCGGACAGCCGAAACGACGTTATAACGACCGCAGGCGTCCTTGCTTCCTGCATTGTCGGAAAACTGACGGGGCTGCGCATCGACGGATATATGGGCGTTGCCGTTGCGCTGTTCATTATCTGGTCGGGCATAGGCATTGCCAAAGACACGATAAGCCCGCTTCTCGGCGAAGCGCCCGACGAGGGACTTGTGCACGCACTTGCCGCGCATATATGCCGTTACGATAAAATTCTCGGTATTCACGACCTTATAGTTCATGATTATGGTCCCGGCAGACGCTTTGCCAGCGTTCATGTGGAGATAGACCACCGTGAAGACGTACTTGACGCGCATGAACTGATAGACGACATCGAAAGGGAAGTCAATCAGACGATGAACGTCGATCTTGTCATTCACTATGACCCCGTTGTGACCGATGACGCGGAACTGAACGAGATAAAAGGAAAAGTGACCGATGCGTTGAAAAGTTTTGACGAACGGCTCGGAATCCACGATTTCCGCATGGTTCGCGGCACTGGACATACAAACGTGATTTTTGACGTTGTTATCCCGCACGAATACGAGAAGCGCACGGACGAACTGAAAAAACTGATAAATCAGACGCTTGAAAACGATAAAATTAAATATTTTGCCGTTGTCACTTTTGATTCCGAATCGTTCAACGACAGGCACGTTACATAAAACCGAACATGCCCTACCCGTCAAAAAAGTCAATTTGGAACGAAAAAATTAAAAAGTTCAAAAAAAAAGTGTCGAGGGGACTTGAAAAACGCCTTGATATGTTGTATAATAAATTGTAAATTATGTATTCTATTCAGGAGGATATTCCTATGTATTCAGCAGGCGATTTCAGAAACGGCGTTACGTTCGAGTGGGACGGCAACGTTTATACAGTTGTTGAATTTCAGCACGTTAAACCCGGCAAAGGCGCTGCTTTTGTAAGAACAAAGATAAAGAACGTTATCACCGGCGGCGTTATAGAGCATTCTTTCAGCCCGACGGAAAAATTCCCGCAGGCTTTCATCGAAAGAAAAGATATGGAGTACCTTTACAATGACGGCGACCTTTGGTACTTCATGGATCAGGACACCTATGAGCAGATGCCTCTCGGGGCTGATAAACTTCCCGACAACTTCAAGTTTGTTAAGGAAAACGTTATCGTTAAGATCCTTTCCTATAAGGGCGAAGTTTTCAGCGTTGAGCCTCCCGCATTTGTTGAACTTGCCGTTACCGAGTGCGAACCCGGCGTAAAGGGCAATACCGCGACGAACGCGCTCAAAAACGCGACACTCGAAACCGGCGCAAACATCAAAGTTCCGATGTTCATCGAAGAGGGCGAAGTTATCAAAATCGACACCCGTACCGGCGAATATCTTTCCAGAGCATAAGATTTTAACTGTTGTCTGCCGTCCCTCGGGGCGGCAGTCTTTTTAACGGAGGTTATAATATGTATCTTTCGACACGACTTGATGCTATAAAAAAGACGCTCAATACTCTCTGCAAAACCGCAACAGAGGAAGAAAAATCGTTTTATGAATCTCTTTACGACCTTGTGTCCGCAACGGCGCAGCAGGTGGACGTTATCGGCTCACGCCTTGACGAACTTGAAGAAAAGACGGAAAACTTCGAGACATACAGCGAACATCTTTCAGCGTCCCTGCAAGCGCTGCGCGACTGTATCGTCGGCGATGTGACCGTTGATACGGACGCCTACACCGCCGATTATGACGAACATCATCACGACGGTTGTGACTGCGGCTGCGAACACGAGCATGAGCATGACGGCTGCGGCTGCGATTGTGACGAGTGTGAACACGATTGCGGCGACGATTCGTTTGAAGATTTTCTGACGGTTCAATGCCCGTTCTGCCAGGAAATATTCTTTCTTGAACGCGCTGAATACGAGGACAATGTAGAGTGCCCGCTCTGCGGTCATACCGTTGCCGTGCTTGACAATATTGTCGAAAACGAGGATATATAAATATAAAAATTAAGCCCGACCGTTCGGTCGGGCTTAATTCTTTTGTTATCATATTTTTCTTGAAAGTATGAATGCGTAAATATCCGCTATCGGCGCGATAATGCAAAAAATCTCCGCCGCCTTGTCGGTTCTGCCTGTGACGGTATCAGATATTATGCCGAGCGATTTTGCTATGACAAACCTGTTTGAAAGTCCGAATATCAGACGGAACAAAAAACATATTCCCGCCGATACCAGCACTGCTGTGACGCTTGCGGAAAATTCGTAACCGCCTTTTCCGTACATAACAAATGCAAGAACCGCAAGAATTGCGGCGCACAGGTCCGCGCTGATATTTCCGACTTGCAGGGTAGAGCAGTATTTTGAATATTCCGTACAGGACGTTCCGTGTTTTTTCTCATAGAGTTTTTCGGCAGTCCGACAAAGCAAAACATTTCTTGCATACGGCAGAAAACTTTTTGCGCCGTCGAGCAATCCCGCATTTTTTGAAAGTCTCTGCGTCGCCGTGCCGCGAAAACATATCGAGAAAATATTAAACGCCGGGAGTATAAGCAAGAAATAAAAACAGCCGTAAATTATATCCGCGAACAGTTGTGATTCGAGAAAACGGTAAAAACCCCCCATATCAGTTCTCTATCTTTCTGATAAATCTTGCGGGATTGCCCGCCACTATCGTATCCGGCTCAACATCGTGCGTCACAACGCTTCCCGCACCTATTACCGCATTGTCGCCTATCGTGACACCGCCCATGATTATCGCGCTGCCGCCTATCCACACGCCGTTGCCTATGGTTATCGGCGCGCCCGTTCCTATATTGTCAAGCCTGCCTTGCAGTTCAATTGGGTGTCCCGCTGTATAAAGCGAAACGTTCGGCGCAAAAAGGCAGTTATCGCCGATATGAACTTCCGCAATGTCAAGTATGGTGCAGTTGTAATTGCAGAAAAAGTTTTTTCCGATAAAAATATGTGAGCCGAAGTCACAGTAAAAGTTCGGGTTCAGGTCCGAACCCTCTCCTATCTCTCCGAAAAGTTCTTCCATGATTGCTCTTTTCGCTTCGTCGTCGTTGACATCGACCGAGTTGAGTTTCTGCACAAGCCCGCGGGCGCGTTTCAACTCTTTTCGCATATTTTCGTCTGTCAGGTCGTATATAAACGCTTTTTCGGAAAGTTTATTTGTCTTCATCGTTCAGTCCTCCGCAGCCTTTATCACGTCTGTGGGTGTATGCGCGAAATATTCGCATTTCCCGACGTCTTTCATCTGCTCGTATGTACGGAACCCCCAAAGCACGCAGCAGGCGCGGCAGCCCGAATTATTCGCCGTCAGCACGTCGTTTTCGGAATCTCCGACATACATTACTTCGTCAACGGTCAGTCCCATATCGTTTATCATTTTGTAAACGACCGTCGGGTCGGGCTTTCGAGGTATTCCGTCACGCTGACCGTAAACGAAATCGAAAAAGTTATCTCCGAAATGCGTGTTTACCATAGGCACGGTGTCCGCGTGCGGTTTGTTTGAAAGCACTCCGAGACGGTATTTGCCTTTGAGCTTTTCAAGCATTTCGACTATGCCCGCATAAGGAGCGGTCTTGTCCTCGCGGTGCTTGCTGTAATATTCGATATATTCGTCAAAAACTTCTTTGTACAGTTTTTCGTCGTTCGCTTTTTCTCCGAGTGCCGACGTTATCAGTACCTTTGCGCCGCTTCCGACAAACGTTTTGTATTCTTCGACGGTATGCGTTGGCAGTCCGTGTTTTTTGAGAACCGCGTTTACGCTGTCCGCAATGTCGTCGATAGTGTTCAGAAGCGTTCCGTCAAGGTCAAAAATTATACCTTTTATCATTATTCATCACCAACAACAAGTATATCATATTTTCAAACATTTTGCAAGGAGACTTGCAAAAAATTTGCCGTAGTGATATAATCAATCTATAATATCCGAGAGGGGAATGTTTATGCGGACTTACGGAAAGAAAGAATGGCTCATAGCCGATTGTTTTTACGATTCAAAATGGAACGGACAGGTCAGCCACGAGGCTGTTTGCGTGCTTAATACGTCGGAAAAAGAAGCACATATTGCTTTTACGCTCTTTTTTGAAGACAGCGAACCGATAACGGGCTTTTCCGCAACGTGCGGTTCAATGAGAACGCACCATATCAGAATGGATAGAATTCTGAATGACAAAGGCGAACATATCCCTGTCGATACGCCCTATGCACTGCTTGTGGAAAGCGACGTTGAAGTGGTTTGCCAATATTCGCGACTTGACACCGCACAATCCGAAATGGCGCTTATGACGACCATTGCATATTGAGGCGGACTATGATAAATATAGAAAACAAAGAACTTCTCGGCGTCATCTTTGATATGGACGGGCTGATGTTTGACACCGAATCCGTTTATACGTTGACTTGGCCCATTGCCGCAAAAGATTTCGGTTACGATGTAACGGAAGATGTTGTCGTCGGCGCGATAGGTCTGAATGCGGAAGACGGCTGCGCTCATTTCAAAGCAGTTTACGGACAGGATTTTCCGTTTTACGAGATACGCGTTCACAGACTTGACATTGCGATGAATTATATAATCGAGCATGGCTTGCAGGTCAAAAAAGGACTTTACGGTCTTCTCGATTATCTGAAATCAAAAAATATCAAAATCGCGGTTGCGACTTCTTCCGAACGCGCAAGAGCCGACGCATATCTGAAAATGGCAAAATTGACCGACACTTTCGATTATGTCGTTTGCGGAGACGAAGTCAAACTCGGAAAACCGAATCCCGATATTTTTCTGACCGCCGCATCAAAACTCGGCGTTCCCGCAGAAAACTGTATAATTCTGGAAGATTCCGAAAACGGTATAAAAGCGGCTCACGCATCGGGTGCGTTTCCGATAATGGTGCCTGACAGAAAACAGCCGACCCCCGAATTGCAAAAAATCGTTTACCGTGTTTATCCCGACTTGTCGGAAGTCGAAAAAATGCTGAAAGAACACGAAATTCAATAACTGAAAAGTCGTAACCGTTCGTATATGCAAAGTTGAAAACGGTTGTAAATAACAGAATAAAATATGGGCGTACCGAAAAACGGTACGCCCTCTTTTGTTTTGTGTTACTTTGGCTCTTTAATCAACATCCGTAACCCGTTCGTTTCGGAACAACAGGGAAATGGACCATATTCCGCCCAGTGCTACAAGCGTGTAGATCACTCTCGTCACAACGGACATTGCACCGAACAACCATGCAACGAGGTCAAAAGAGAATACGCCTATCAATCCCCAGTTCAAGGCTCCGATAATAACGAGAGCCAAAGCAATCTTGTCTATAACAGCCATGACAAAACTACCTTTCGTGATCATTGTGCCGACCACGATGATAATTTGCCTCAAAACAATATTGATTATGCTTTATTTTTGCTGTCAAATATTGTTTTTTTCTTTTTTTGAACGAATTATGATTATAATTGCCGCAGCAGCAAAGACCGCAACCGCTATAACTATCCAAAGCCAAAGAAGCGAAGATGTCTTCTCTGCGGGCGCATTGTCCGCCGCCGTAGAGGACTGCTGCTCGCCCGCTTTTACAAGTGCAGAAATCGCATCGTTAAGCTTCTTTACAAGGTCGTCAACATCGGTCTGAACCGCGTCCGCTTTTCCGTCGATATCTTTTGCCTTGTCGTAAACTTCTTTCAGCTTTGCCCACGATTCAGCCGTATAGTCGGCTTCGTTGAGTCCTTCGACCTGCGCTATTTTTGCTTCAAGTTGAGTGAAGTCAACCTCAGTCAATTCCTGATCCGCGGGAACAAGACCTTTGATCGCGGTGTTGAGCGCTTCCGTCGCTGCCGCAATATCTTCTTTCGAAGATTTTTCCGTCAACTTCTTTGCGCTGTCCAACGCCTTTGCAAACGCTTCCCAAGTCTGCGCATGATAATCTTCTTCGACAAATTCATTTGCCGCCGTTATCGCCGCCTGCAATGCTTCAAACGGAGTCATGTCCGCGCTCTTTTTCAGATTCTTGATTGCATCGTCAAGTTTTTTGTATGCGGCGTCAACGGTTGCCTGTTTGTCTTCCGCCTTAACCGCTTTTGCCTCTTTCAGAGCAAGCTCAAACGCCGAATATGTAGCTTCGAGATATTCCGCCTTGTTTTTCTCTACCTCTTCCGCTTTTTTGATAAGTTCGTTGAGTTTTGTGAGATCGGAATCCGATTTGTATCCCGGAGGATATACCGTTTCGCCGAACGTTACCTGATTGTAAAGTTTGGGAACGCCCGCAATGTCAACTATTTTTTTGCCATTGCCGAAGTCCGCAATGTCATAGTAATATCTTGCACCGACCCAGTCCATGCAGATTATGCCTATGCCCATTTTCGCTCCGACTTTATGGCGGGGAAGTTTGTCATTGAGGTTAAGAAGCGACCACGGAATGAATATTTCCATTGTGTAGCCGTTTTTATCTCTTTTCGCCTTGACCTGATATTTGAACATTGTCAATGGCTTTGATTTAAACTGATAGTGCTCAAATATAAGAGCCGTCCCCTTTTTCGTTGTCTCGGGCGAGAAATCGAAAATGAAAGCCTTTTTGCTGTTGCTCAGACGGTAGTTGAACGGGTCTATCGCCAACTGGAAGCAGTCGCTTGCATTGGACGCTTCGCCGTCGTTGAATATCGTTCCGTATGTTTTATCCTGCGCAACCACGCAGATATACAGACCGCCTTTTTTAACATCGAGCAGCTTTCCGCTTTCATTCGGGTCGTCGTACCAATACATATAAATATCGAAACCTTTGCATTGGTTTGCCTTGTCCTCGACGTCGGGACTCGGGTTGTCCGAATAGTCGTAGTTGCCTTTTTCGTTGTTCATGAACTTATGGTACGCGCCGTACCATTCGTTTTTGGACATTTTTCCGTCGATTGTAGGCGGAACCGCGCATTGCGGAATTGTGTATGCTTCGCCCGCGCTTGAAACAAGAGTAAAAGATGTCAGCATAAGGGCGATAGCCAGTACAGAGAGAAACAGTTTTTTCATTGGGATTCTCCTTTTGCATGAGTGAGGGGGTGTCTTGGCGCGCTCAACGAAAGCAAGCGCAACCGTTTTCATATTTTTCTCTGCGTCGGTCCGATTTTATGCCCGTCATCGACATAAAAGCATTCCGCCGCATATAGAAAACAAATTTATTTTCTGATAAGAATATATATGAGCGGGAGCGCCACGAATTGAGCGCCGCTGAGTAAAAATGTCGTAATCGAAAGGGCTTTTGACGTCTTTCCGAAAGATTTTACTCCGTAAAACACGGAAATGCCAGTAAGCCCCAACCAAACGGCAACGGGCATAATAAATGCCCAAACGCCCATTTTGAGGCTTGAAAACTTTTCCATGTTTATCAGATAAAACATCATAACGATGCCTGCGACTGCGGCAATAACGCTGAACGCCAGCGCTTTTTTGCCCATATTGCGCAGTTCTGCGCGATGTTTCTCCGCCTTTTTCTTCTTCAAAGCGCCGAGTTCCGCATAGCAATTCGAACAGTACTCCTGTCCGTCCTCCGCAACGGTTCCGCACTTTTTGCAGATCTGTGACATTTTTCTTATTCCTTATCTCCCGTTATTATATCGAGCAACTGCCGATATTGTCTCGGATTGTTTTTTTTCATCTCGAAAATCTTTTTTGCGACATAGCGATAGAATGTTCTTTCATCGGGTATGCCCGAATCGCCTATCAGTTCGACAAAATCGAGACCGTATGCTTTACATACGTTGAAAACTACTCCCGCAGACGGTGTTACGGGTTTTTTACTTCTCGGATCCCGCCCGTTTTCGAGGGCGGAAAGATATGTGTGACTGATACCTATCAGCGCAGACGCTTCGCGAAGGCTCAATCCTTTTTCGAGCCGCTTCGCTTTTATCGTTTGCGCAAACGTTTCGGTATTATTCTTCATCCCAGTTGTGGTAAACGTTCTGAACGTCGTCGTCATCTTCAAGCATATCAAGAAGACGCTGCATCTTGTCCTTTGCTTCTTCGCTGTCTATCGAAGAGTAGGAAGACGGAACCTGTTCCTCTTCCGCGGAAATGAATGTATAGTCCTTGTCGCGGAGGAAGTCTCTTGTCGTTCTGAAATCTTCGTCGGGTGCGGTATATATCTCGTATACGCTTTCTTCCGTCACAAAGTCCTCGATAGGCGCTTCCATAACGGTTTCCATAAGACGGTCTTCGTCATACTCTTCTTTGTCTATAACAATAACGCCTTTTTTGGTGAACATCCAGCCCACCGAACCGTTCTGACCGAGGTTGCCGCCGTTTTTATCAAAGTAGTGGCGGAGATTGCCTGCGGTTCTGTTTCTGTTGTCTGTCAGACATTCAACGATAACAGCTATTCCGCACGGACCGTAACCCTCGTAGGTTATCTCTTCAAAATTGTCGGAGTTTTCGGCACCCGACGCTTTCTTTATAACGCGGTCGATATTGTCGTTGGGAACGTTGTTGTCCTTCGCTTTTGCGATAAGATCTTTGAGTTTCGAGTTCGATGCGGGGTCGGGACCGCCCTCTTTAACCGCAAGAATTATCTCTCTTCCGATTTTGGTGAAGACTTTTGCTCGCTGGCTGTCGGTCTTCTCCTTTTTGTGCATGATATTCTTCCATTTGGAATGTCCGGACATATATGTTTGCCTCCGTAAATATGATTAAACTTTTATTTCAGAATAAATCCGAACGATAACCCGATAACGGGCAGCGTCCATATAATATTGAAAACAAGAACCCAAACAGGGGAGAGCAACGCGGGCACGGCAAGCGCCGCTATTGCGGTAAGAGCAAGCCCCGTGAAAACGCTTATCTGCTTGATTCGAACGCTTGCGGTCAGCGCGGACGAAAGCTGCTGCGCCATTTCTATGCCGGAAAGCGTTCCGAGCGCGCTTTTTGTCGAAAGCATAACGGGTCTTGTTTTTTTACCTCTTGTCAGTCTTTTTCTGACGGCGTTCAGTTTTCTTGTCTCTTCCGCCGTTGCAACGGTCATCGTTGCGTTTGTCAGACTGTATCTCTTTTGAACCGTCGCTTCCGTAACGAGAGGGTCTTCGGTCTGGACTATTACGGTTATGTCGCGTCCGACTCTCTCAACCGCTTTTTTCAATTTCGGGTCGGCTTTGTATTCCGCAAACACAACTGCGGAAACAGTTCCGTCAATAACCGTGTAAGCCGTGCTGAAACCTCTTGAGGTCTGCTCCGCTTCTTTTTCCTGCGGAAGCGGCTTTATGCCGTAGGACAACAGCAGATTTCTTGTTCCGTAAAGCACTTCGCGCCCGTCAATCGTTGCCGCAAAGCCGTGTTCCTGAACCGCCTTGAAGTTTTCCACCGAGTGAAGCGATTCGTCCGCACGAAAAATGTATCTTTCCATCGACGCATACAGCGGGCTTTTGATTTTTCTCAATATCAATGCCAAATATTCGACTGTTTCGGACATATATTCCGCTTTGATGAATTTTATGTCGGATATCGCAGCGCAATCGTCGGGGAAGAGGTCTTTATCTTTGACTATAAGTGTCCGAACGTCTTTGAGACGGTCTATCGAAAACGCTCCGAAAATCATACAGCCGAGTTCTTTCAATCTTTTTTGCGCCGAATTGTAGGGGAGTACGAATGAGACTTCTCCCGTAAAGCCCGCGCATATTCCCAGCGTCAGAACAAGCGTTGAAAACAGTGCGTTTCTTCCGTGTATGAGCCCCGCCGCAACGGAAACAACCGCCGATGCGAGAATCACCCAAGGAACATACTTGAAGCCCGCGCTTTCGCACGCGTCGTTGCGAAAAGTCTTTCCCACAACATTCGGAATGCGTTTCATGCGGTATGTTATGCACGCTCTGTCTATATATCTTTTGTCAAGCGGCACTCGGGCGTCCTCGACGCAGTAAATTTTGTTTTTGCGTATGGTTTTCAGGTTCTGCGGAATTTCGAGAACGTAAACGTATTTCATCACGGTCGAAACTGTGCAGGAGATGAATACCACCCACGCATAAAGTTTGCCCGAAGACGGTACGAATATCGTAAAAATACTTTGTAAAAGCGCCGCAAGCATGGCATACGCGTTCAGCGTGTCGTTTGTCGGCAGTCCTCCGAATACGGAGATTATGCCCTCGTAAAGTTCTTTGTAACATACCGCGCAGACGGCGACCGCAAGCGCCGTGGTTATTTCCGCTTTCAGCCGCATATCCGTAGGCAGCAGTACGGTCGCTATCGCCGCCACGGTGGCAACAACGCAGATAATTGTTTTTATCAAATACTCTTTTTGCAGTTTTTGCGCCTTGTAATACTGTTCTTGCAAAGTATGACGTGGGCGTGGCATATATCAGCCCTCCGTCTTTTCTTTTTCGAGTTTTCTGCGCACGGCTTCATACATCATCACCGCGCCCGCAACGGAAACGTTCAGAGAGTTTATGTTTCCGAACATCGGAATGCTTATAACGCCGTCGCATCTTTGTCTGACAAGGCGGGAAATGCCTTTGCCCTCGTCTCCGAGAACAATTGCCGTCGAACCCGTCAGATCGGTCGAATAGAGGTCGCAGTCTCCGTCTCCGTCCGCCGCATACGTCCAAACGCCGCGCTCTTTCAGCGCACTTATCGTTTCCGCAATATTTGTGACTTTTGCTATCTTCATATATTCGCAGGCACCCGCCGCCGCTTTGAACACGGTCGTTGTCAGCCCGCAACAGCCGCGTTTCGGAATGATTATGCCGTGAACGCCGCAGCATTCCGCAGTTCTGATTATCGCACCGAGATTTCGCGGGTCTGTCACGCCGTCAAGCACCACAATGAACGGCTTTTCGCCCTTTTCTTCCGCATAAGCGAAAATATCGTCGATGTCGCAATAGTCGTAATCCGTTGCAAACGCAACAACTCCTTGGTGGTTCGACGTTCCCGCAATGCTTTCAAGTTTGTATTTGTCCGCCTCGACAACGGGAATCCCCATATCCCGCGCTTCCGCTATGATTTTTACGATAGAGCCCTCGCGTTCGCCGTGTGCAACATAGAGTTTGTCAACCGTTCTGCCGCTTCTGAGCAGTTCCGAAACGGGATTTCTGCCCGCGACCACGTTTTCGCTGTCCACGCCGTTATCGGGCGCGAATACGGACCGGGGTCTTTTCGGCATATTCTTTTTCGCGGTAGGCTTCTTTTTGCCGACAGGGGAGTAAGACGGTTTTTTGCCGCCTTTTTTAGTGAAATCTTTTTTTCCGTTCTTTGCGTTTTTCATATTTATTCTTTCCTTTTGAGTGCGGATTACGCCTCGGATTGTTCTTCTTCCTCGTCTTCGGGAACGGTCACGTCTTCGATTATCTGACGCAGCTGCTCAACGCCCGCTTTTGTCTGTGCTGAAAACATTATAGGTTCCGCACCGAATTTTTCGGCAAGATATTTTCTTCTTTTTTCTGTTTCGGTTTTGTTCAACTTATCGCATTTGGTTGCGACTACGCAGAACAAAAATTCCGTATTCATCAGATAATCATACATCAGCAGATCGTCTTTTGTCGGGTCGTGCCGCGCGTCCGTCAGCATACATACAAGGCGTATGTCCCGGTTTTCGAGCGTCAGATAACTTTCTATCAGACTGCCCCAATTTTGACGTTGTTCTTTCGAACGCTGCGCATATCCGTAACCCGGCAGGTCTGTAAGGAACACCTTGTCGTCTATTCCGTAGAAATTGACGCTGACCGTCTTTCCGGGCGTGGACGATGTTCTCGCCAACGCTTTTCTGCCGAGAACCGCATTTATCATAGAGGATTTTCCGACGTTTGAACGTCCGACAAACACTATCTCCGGTTTTTTCGGAAGTTTCATTTTCCGAACGTCGAAACAACTGTCGAGAAACTCCGCTTTCTGAAAATTGAGAGCCATATTCTTACCTCAAAGCCGCAGCGAAAACGTCTTTTATCGAGTCTGCATATACGAACGCGACATTATCGCGAACGACCTGCGCGATTTCCGATATGTCGGGTTTGTTGTCTTTCGGTACGATGACTGTTTTTACTCCCGCTTTGTATGCCGCCATGGTCTTTTCTTTAAGACCGCCTATCGCAAGCACATCGCCTCGGATAGTTATTTCTCCCGTCATTGCAACGTCGTTTTTAATCGGCTTTGACGAAAGTTGACTGTAAAGGGCGGTCGCCATTGCGCAGCCCGCGCTCGGTCCGTCTTTCGGAACCGCTCCCTCGGGCGCGTGAATGTGTATATCCCTGTCCTTGTAGAACGTCGGGCTGATTCCGAGAGAGGACGCATTGCTGCGTATATAACTTATCGCCGCTTTCGCGCTTTCTTTCATAACGTCGCCGAGAGAACCTGTCAGCTCTATCTTTCCCGTGCCTTCCATAACATTGACTTCAAGCGGCATGATTTCACCGCCGACGGAGGTGAACGCAAGTCCCGTTACGACGCCTATTCTGTCCTTTGCTGGAATCTTGTCCTGAATAACTTTTCTCGGTCCGAGGTATTCGGCAATGTTTTTCTTTGAAATAACAACCTTGTCGCAGTTGTCTTCTATCATCTTTTTGGTCGCTTTTCTGCAAAGCGCCGCTATCTGCTTTTCAAGTCCGCGCACGCCCGCTTCGCGAGTGTAGAACATAATTATTTCGTTGAGCGCGGATGCGTCTATTCTGAGTTCGGAAGCTTTGAGCCCGTGTTTCGCAAACTGCTTCGGAACAAGATGTTTCTTTGCGATTTGAAGTTTTTCTTCGTATGTATAACTCGTCAGTTCGATAACGTCCATTCTGTCAAGCAACGGGGCGGGAATCTCGGACGCGTCGTTTGCCGTGGTGATGAAGAACACTTCGGAAAGATCGACGGGCATATCTATATAGTGGTCTTTGAATGTCTTGTTCTGCTCGGGGTCGAGCACCTCAAGCAATGCCGCAGCAGGGTCTCCGCGTCTGTCCGAACCGAGTTTGTCTATTTCGTCAAGCAGCATCAGCGGGTTCATCGTTCCCGCTTCTTTTATGCCTGCGATTATTTTACCCGGCATGGACGCAACGTAAGTGCGTCTGTGACCTCTGATTTCATTTTCGTCGTTGATGCCGCCGAGTGAAATTCGGACAAACTTTCTGTGAAGCGCCTTTGCAACGCTCTGCGCTATCGAGGTCTTGCCCGTGCCCGGAGGGCCTACAAGGCAAAGTATCTGTCCCTTATGGTTGGGAAATCTTTGTTTGACCGCAATCGTTTCAAGTATTCTTTCCTTGACTTTTTCAAGCCCGTAATGGTCTTTTTCGAGCACGTCGCGGGCTTTTTCGATGTCTGCCGATTCCTTTGAGTACACGCCCCACGGGATTTCGAGACACGATTCTATATATGTGCGGATAACCGCCGCTTCCTGAGAACCTATCGGCGTTTTGTAATATTTCTTTGTTTCCTTTATCAGGTAATTGTAGCATTCGTCGGGCATTTTCGACTTGTCGAGAAGTTCGTAAAGATCATCGTCGTCATCTTCGTAATACTCCTCTGTATCGCCGAGTTCTTCTTTTATCGCTTTAAGTTGTTCCCTCAAAAAGAAATCCGCCTGATTCTTTGCTATGCGCGAATGCACTTTTTGCATGATCGAGGATTGAATGTTTTTGATGTCTATTTGTCTGACGAGACATTCAAGCAATATTTCCGAGCGCTTGATGGGATCAACCGCGTCAAGCAGCGCTTGTTTTTCGGAAGCCCTGAACGGATAATTCGCCGCAATATAGTCCGCAACAACGCCGAGATCCGTATTCGTTCCGACAAAGAGTTCGATCTCGGGTGAGAGGTCTGTATCTTCTTCGCTGATACGGTTGAAAACGGTTCTGATCTCTTCAAGTATCGCCGCCGCCTCGTTGGATTCGTATTCGTCCAGTTTTTTTTCTTCTATCGGGAGCCTTTCCGCAAACATGGTCTGACCGGACTCTTTCAGTTCTTCTCCGAGACGTCCTCTTTCTTTGCAGTCAAAAGCGACGCGCAGAACATCTTTGCCCGTCTTTACTATTTGATTTACTGTCGCCAAAACACCCGTGTCAAAAAGATTGTCTCTTTCCACGGTCTCCGCAGCAGCGTCTTTTTGCGCGACAAGCAAAATGTCCGTTCCCTCGTTGAACGCATATTTTACCGCATTGACGGAAAGTTTTCTTTCGATATCCACATGAATGACCGCGTTCGGAAACGCAACGATGTTGCGGAGCGCAACAACGGGAATTCTGTCGAATTTATATTGAGTTTCTTTTGCTGTCGGAACTGTTTTTTCTGCTTGAATTTGAGCCATTTTTCCTCCGTGTTCGTCATGGGCGAACTACTGCCTGTGTCAATTCAATATATTATAGCATAACAAAGCGATTTTTGCAAGACATTTCTTATTTTTGTCCGATATTCATCGCATTTTGGTTCAAGTTCTCAAAAAGTTTCGAAAAATCACGAAAAAGTCGTGGTTCACGTCTTGCAAAAAAAATGATTGTGTTGTATAATATTAAAGATGATTTCGGCTTGAACGTTTTCATCCGCCGATAGGTTCGGCGGAATTCGGATAGGAGAGTTTTCAATGACAAAGGCAAGGAAAAAGTTTTCGAAGATCCTCGCTTGCGGTATGACCGCCGCGATGGTTCTTTCCGCAAGTATTCCTTTTTTTGCGGATGCTTCGGACAAAACCGAGGACAGCAATATTATATATAACGACGGCGGAGCGGACAGTACGAACCCCAACTTCTTCGATTATACAAATCTTATAACGAAGACATACGGCGATCGCGGTTACATCGACTCCGACGAGGGCAATTTTGTCGTAAACCTTGACGGAACAAAAAGCGATATCCGTCTTTTCGGAATAAGATACGACATCGCAAAAGAGGGTATCCCCACCGGCGACGCTTTGAAAAACATGGTCAGCGACATGGCGGCTCACGGTTACAACCTCGTTATTGTCGATGATGTTTATTCGGTATTGAAAAACTCTTCCAACTTCACGGCTTTCAGTGATTTCCTCGCAGAACTTTACAATGCAAATATGTATGCGGGCATCGGTCTTTTTTCGACCTCTTCGCTTGTCGTTAACAAAACAAGCAAGGGCGCCGCAATTTTGGACAGGGACACGATTCGTCGCGCTCAGGCATTCATCAAAAGATTTTTCGCAACCAAGAACGCCGCAAGAAGCGATGAAAACATAACCGTTACTTACGGCGACGATACAACCATTGCGTTTGTTACATACTGCTCCGATCTCGATGTCGGCGCGGATGCGGTTTGCTATTCCGACCTGCGTCCCGATTTCAACGATTGGCTGACGGAACAGTACGGCTCCACCGACGTTTTGCGCGGCGTATGGCTCGATGAGACGGGCGCTTGCATCCTCGGCGAAGACGAAAACGCAAAACGCGGAACGGTTCGCGTTCCCACCGAACCCGTCAGCACCGTTTATTCGGAAGCAAGCACGGGTCGTCAGCGCGAGGCGGATTTCGGCAGATTCCTTATTACCTATGTGAATAAACAGTTCTCGGCGATGAAAGATCTCATCAGATCCTGCGGTTACAATTCTCCCGTTCTTCTTTCCGATAACGATTCAAGCGCATTCAATGTCTGCATAAGCGGTCTCGGAGATGCTTCAAGAGGCGATTTTGAGTTCACTCCCGATATGACCGTGAAAGAAGCAGTTGCTCATGCGGCGCTCGGAACGGTTGCGGACAAACCTTACATCGTTTCGTGGAACACTTCTGCTGTCGCGGCAGGTGAAAATTCCGTCAAGGCAACCGATTCCGAATTTATATCTGAATTCATATCTCTTGTTTCTTACGCAAGTTATCAGGGCTGGGATGCTTTTGTTGTCGGAGATTATTCTTTGACGGACGCGACGGCAACCAATCAGAATGCGGCACTCTGGAACAACAGCGGCTTGATGGCTACTCTTTTTCGCCATACAGCGATAGCCGCATCTTACGGCTCGGGCTTCGGTATCGGATATTCGGGTTATGACACCGTAATGGATTTCGGCAGATTCAAAAATTCCACGCTTGCTTCCGCTCTTCTTGCAAAAACGGAAAACGTGTTCTTTGACACGGAATATACGGCAAATTCAAAATTCAAAGTAATCATGTCTTCGGGCAACACTTCGTCCGGCTCTTACGTCGGCGCGAACTCGAACAAAGAAAACGGTACAAAGGCTATTATCCAGGCTTTCTATCCGTATCAAAATGCAACGTTTGCCCAAGACTTCATGAAAAAGAAAGCATGGTACAACGACCAGGGACTTGTAAGCACCCGTGACAGAGTTATAGAAAACCTTGACGGGGTTGATGTTTATTTCGGCGAGGGCAAGGCAATCGTCCCCGACGGAATGATTGAAAGTTCCTCTCAGTTGGCAACGGCGCTTGACCGTCTCGGATTTACTTCTTACAGAAATGCGAACGACGCTTCCGACCTCGGATGTATTTCTTCCGACGGGCTTCTGATAACAGATAACGGCAGACTTTTCTATAACGAGGAAAGCGATACCGTAATAGGCTTCGGAACACGTTATTTCCTTGCAAACGGCGACCTTTCCGATGAGACTTTGAATGCCGCTTACAGCGCTTATATCAACAGATATTATTACGGAAGTTCAACAGAAAGCGAATATAAGAATCTTAAAGTTTCAATCTCCGGCGCAAGCGGAAACGGTACGGTTGCCGTATACGCTCTCGGTTCCGGCACAAACAACGAAACCGCAACGCGCTTTATCGTCTTTGCGCAGAGCAATGACGGAACTCCGTTGACGGCAAATCTTAAAATCATTCGCGAAAACACCGTATATAAGGCTTACGGTATCAGACGGGACGGCTTTGTCGGCACAAAAGGCGCATTGCTTAATCCCGACAACACGGTTTCCGACAGTTCGGGAAATATGACGATGTCGCTCAACGGCGAGTACGATTATTATATAGTAACGCTTGAAGAGACCGACCTTGACGCTTCTCTTGAAGGTTATGACCCGAACGATTCCATACCCGAAGCGCAGAACCTGTTCTGGTATATCGTTATCCCTGCCGTATTCTTCCTTATAGTTGTTTACAGTGCAATTCTTATCTCCGATAATCTGAAAGTTAAGAGAGAAGAAAGGCTCAGAATAGCAACAAGAAAAGTTACGCTCGGAAAAACCGGTAAATATGCGTCCGCACTTGACGTGGCAGACGATGACCTTAATTCGGGCAGAACAAAGGGCACTCCCGGTGCGGATATTTTCGAAGAAGACGAAGAGGAACGCAGAAGACGCGAAAATCCGTGGGAGAGAGACGACGGAACGATCGACTTCACAAAGATCGTTCGCTCCGACGACGAAGATGAGAACGCTTGGTAATTCATTGCGCCTGAACGTCTCTGCGTAAAAGGAAATATAACGGGGCGTTCATAGGCTTTATGAACGCCCTTGATTTTTTAGAGGTTTTGATATGCCGAATAACGATAGTCTTTTTGAAAATATTTATTCGGCTTTCCTGTCCGCCGTTGAAAAATACAGGCTTGTCGAGGCGGGCGACCGTGTTGCGGTCTGTGTTTCGGGCGGCAAGGATTCCATGCTTGCGTCTCTGTTTTTTAAGAGATATGCGGCGGCGAATCCGAATGTGACTGTTCGATATATCTGCATGGATCCCGGATACAATGCGGAAAACAGAAAAATGATAGAGTCGAACGCCGAAAAACTCGGCATACCTCTTGATATTTTTGAGACACAAATATTTGATTCCGTTGTCCGAATAGAAAAGTCTCCGTGTTATTTGTGCGCGCGTATGCGCAGGGGGTGGCTTTACCGCAAAGCAAAAGAGGAGGGCTGCAACAAAATCGCGCTCGGGCATCACTTTGACGATGTGACAGAAACCGTGCTAATGTCAACGCTTTACAGCGGACAGTATCAGACAATGCTTCCCGTTATTGATTCAACCAACTTTGAGGGTATGCGCCTTATACGTCCTTTATATCTTGTCCGTGAGCGGGATATAATAAGATGGAGAGACGAGAACGGACTTTGCTTTTTGAGATGTGCCTGCCGCTTTACGGAAAACGCCGCGGAGGACGAGCATCTTTCAAAACGTGCGGAGGTCAAAAAACTTATTGCACGTCTTGAAAAGATTGATTCGAAAATTCCTTATAACATATTCAATAGTACACACAATGCAGTCCTTGATGAAATTATGCTTGCTTCCGAGGAGAGTTACAAATGAAAAAACTGTTTTCAAAACTTGATTTTCTCTATCTTGTCCCGCCCGTTCTGACGCTTCTTATGTGCTTTCTTGTATACATAACAAAAAGTCAGGGACTCGCCGTTGTGAATATGTTTATTACTGCGGCAGGCTATGAAACGGCGACTTTCATAATCAAGTTTTATTCGCCTTACAGATTCCGTGCGTTTGACCTTGTAAAGATTCTTGTTTCGATGATTCTCGTTTACGGTATATACATCGGTCAGTATTTTGTTTCAGGTGTGGCGGATGAAGATATGTGGCCCATTTTGAAAGTGATGATGACCGCAAGCCTTGTGGTTCTTGCTGTTGCGGGTCCGCTTGTTATGCTTCTGAAAAAACGCAGGGAAGGAGATTGAACGTGAGGTATTTTACCAAAGAATGGTATGCTCTCTGCCTGAAAACGTTTCTTGCGGAATTGCTTGAAGATGATGAACGCGCCGCGACAAAAGACGAAGACTTTTACAATGAGGTTTTGAAACAGCGTCTCGGCGAAAGTCTTGCCATGCAGGACGAGATAGCAAAAATGTCCGATGAAGACGTTGAGATTGATATAGGGGAATACGAAACGGACTATTTGAGGGCGCTTGACGAACGGATAAAGGAACTTTCTGCCGTTATTCCCAAGGATATTCTTGCAGAGGTTGCGGATATAAGAGTTTTTGCCCTTAATAAGGCAACTCCCGCCTTGCATAAAAAATTGCGCATCTATTGCGACGGCGCACAGCGGAAAGTGGACGAAACGCTGAAAGCATATGAGGATTATTATAACTCTGTCGATGTTCCGTCCGAAATAGACGACAATCTCGGATTTCATGATGCGGTTATAACTTCCGCGGAAATGAAAGACGGCAATTTACGGCTTGATTTCGATATTTCGCAGAGTTTCGCAACGAAGTCGTCAGTTATATTTGCGGACGCAAAAATCCTTGAAAAGGAAACCGAATTTGAGGGCTGTGTCTGGCTTTACGACGAACTTTATCCTGTTGACGGAGGCTATGAACTTCATATTCTTGCGCAGGCGGCGGATATGGAACACCTTGTTTATTTTACCGTTTTTTGCAAAGATATATTATTCTGATTTTCAGTAAGGAGTATTTGAATATATGAACAAAAAAGTTGTACTCGTCGTTATGGACGGCGTAGGTATCTCGGACAAAGAATACGGCAATGCCGTTGCCGCGGCATATAAGCCGACATTGGATTCTCTCATGGCTTCCTATCCGTGGACAAAGATAAAGGCTCACGGCACGGCGGTCGGACTTCCGACCGATGACGATATGGGAAACAGCGAGGTCGGACATAACGCTCTCGGCTGCGGACAGGTTTATTCGCAGGGCGCAAAACTTGTAAACGAATCCATCGAAAGCGGCAGTATGTACACTTCCGATATCTGGAAAAAACTTGTTTCGAACTGCAAAGAAAACAACTCGACTTTCCATTTCCTCGGACTTCTCAGCGACGGCAACGTTCACTCTCATATAAAGCATCTTCTTTCGATGATAGCCCGTGCAAAACAGGACGGCGTTAAAAAATGCCGCATTCACATTCTGCTTGACGGCAGAGACGTTCCCGCAACAAGCGGAATGACGTATATCAAAGAACTTGAAGATAAACTTGCGGAGTTGAATGACGCCGATTTCGACGGTAAAATCGCTTCCGGCGGCGGAAGAATGAAGATAACCATGGACAGATACGAAGCCAACTGGGACATGGTAAAACTCGGTTGGGAAACCCATGTTCTCGGACAGGGCAGACAATTCGCATCTGCGGCGGAAGCCTATGAAACCCTGCGCACGGAAACAGGCGCGATAGACCAGGATCTGCCCCCGTTCGTTATTGCGGAAAACGGCAAACCCGTAGGCACGGTTGAGGACGGAGATTCGGTTGTATTCTTTAATTTCAGAGGCGACCGTTCGATAGAAATAAGCCGTGCATTTACCGAGGGGGCGGACTTCGACAAGTTTGACCGCGTTCGCGTTCCCAAAACACTTTATGCAGGAATGCTTCAATACGACGGTGATTTGAAGATACCCGAAAATTTCCTTGTTGCACCTCCCGCAATCAAAAATACTCTTACCGAGGCTCTCGTAAAAGCAGGTATCAAAGAGTACGCCGTTTCCGAGACACAGAAATACGGTCACGTTACCTACTTCTGGAACGGAAACAGAAGCGAAAAATTTTCCGAAGAACTTGAAGATTACGACGAAGTTGATTCCGATACAGTTCCCTTTGAACAGCGTCCCTGGATGAAAGCCGCGGAAGTTACAGATAAACTTATAGAAGCCATCTATTCCGGCAAATACGGATTTATCCGTTGCAACTATCCGAACGGCGATATGGTTGGTCATACAGGCGTTTTTGCCGCCGCAAAAATCGCGGTTGAAACGGTTGACCTTTGCCTTGCAAGGGTAAAGAAAGCCGTAGATGAGACCGGTTCTATTCTTCTTGTGACTGCGGACCACGGCAATGCCGATGAGATGTATGAAAAAGCAAAAGAGGGACAGGCTCCGAAGCCGAAGACCTCTCATACGCTCAATCCCGTTCCGTTTATAGTTTATGACCCGACAGCCGAGCACGAACTGAAAGACGGCAATTTCGGACTTTCAAATGTCGCAGCAACGGTTACTCAACTTCTCGGCGTAGAACCCCCCTCCATGTGGGATGAATCAATTCTCAAATTTTGATAGCATTTAAAAAGTGCGGGGATTTGCATATTGATTGCAAAGCCCCGCTTTTTTTAACTTAAAAATACAGAAAATATTGTTTTTTGCAAGATAATGCGCGGACTATTTGTCCGCGCATTATCTTGATATGTATTTATATATCTTGTTTAGTTTGCAGGGGCTACCAATTCAGCCTCATCGATTTTCTTTGCTACATAGTAGAAAATACGCATAGCGTCGAGGATGTCTATCTCGCCGGATTTATCAACGTCGCAGCGTGTAAGCTGATCTGCGTCGGTCATCATTTCTTTTTTCGCAACGTGATAGAAAACCAGCATTGCGTCGGAGATATCAACCGAGCCGTCGCCGTTAGCGTCTCCGTATACGATTGCCGGCTGCGGATTATCGTTTATGAAACCGCCGAGAGCGTATGTTGCATAGGTGCTCGGATTATCTACCGAAAGCCAGCCCTCATCTTCATCGCCGCCGTTGAGGTAAACTCTGTAAACGTGCTGCGCGGCTTCTACCGCTGCGCTGTCACTTACGTCTGTGTCGAAATCGTCAAACATGTAGTCTACAAGAGAAATCATAAGGCCGAACTGTCTGCCTTCATAGGGTTTGATTCCCATTTCTCCTTCGATATCAAATACATTCCAGTGAATTTTTGCTTCGATCTGATAACCTTCAATGGATGCATACTGATATGCCTGTCTGATGTAATTGACTCTCAATATGGGAACTTTAACGTCATCACCTGGAAGCTGATGCGCGGGATCGAAAACATAATCTGTGTTGGCTTTCATTTCAACGGCCTTTCTGAGAAGGTCGCCGCTGTTATCACCATAGCCAAAGCCGCCGCCCCAGTGCTGCCACCACCAGCCTCTGCCGCCGGCTATCGTTCCTACTCCGGGAGACGAAGGTTTGCCTTCGGGAGCAACTATCGAATAGGGGACAAACGAGAAGATTACGGAGCCGTCAGCTCCGCCGGACGTGCCGTTTTTGTCAAGGGGGTCAAACGCAAGCTGAACACAGTCGGTTGCATTTGCGGACGGGAATCCGTCAAATACTTCGTTTCCGAGCTTGTCATATTTTGTATTTCCGAAAGTAAATGCCTTGTGCTTATCGATGACTTCCATATAAACAAGAATACCACCATTGGTATCCTTAGAATAACGCATGGTCGCGGGATCGGTTCCCTCAGCTATTTCGCTGTAATAAGCCATCTTGATTTTGAGGGAGGGAAGATCCGTTGTCGGCTCTTCTTCCATCTGAGTTTCTTTTATGAATGCGTTTTCTTCATTCAGTTCTTCATAGTACGCGTTTGCCCAAAAGTCTTCATCGTCTTTTGCGTCAAGAGTCGCGTCGACTTTTGTTCTGGGAATAACGCCTCTGACCTCGTCATTTGCGGCGCTTGAAGAAAATGCAAAAGCGGCCATTGTCGCAGCCATTGCCACAGTCATGATTCCTGCAATAAATCTCTTCATTGTTGTGCCTCCTTTGTAAAAATACAGCTTTTGCTGTTTGTTTTTGGGGGAAACGAGAGGGAACGGTTCTACGCTTCATTTCAATTGAAATTATCTGCCTGTTATTGATAAAGGGCTACGATGCTCTCTAAAAAAGAACTGCACCGTAGCCCTTTACAGAGCCTAACTATTTAAATAGTTAATACTTTTTCAAAAGGTTAGTGAATCTTACGCTCTTTTTCTTCTAACGATAACAACTACTGCGCAAGCAAGCGAAGCGATTGCAAGAGCGATGAACGCGAACATACCCATAGCGCTTCCGTCAGAAGTGTTGGGGTCTTTTGCCGTCGTTGTCGGAGCGGTAGGATCGGTGGGATCGGTCGGATCAGTAGGATCGGTCGGATCAGTAGGATCGGTCGGATCGGTCGGATCAGTAGGATCGGTCGGATCGGTGGGATCGGTCGGATCAGTAGGATCGGTGGGATCAGTAGGATCGGTGGGATCGGTCGGATCAGTAGGATCGGTCGGATCAGTGGGATCGGTCGGAGCTGCCGGAAGATTATAATTTACCGTGCTGGACACAACGGTGGCATCGGACGTGGTCTTAATGAAAATAACCTTTACGGTATCTTCGGTGATTTCGCCGCTAACGTTTATGTCAAATACAATGATGCCCTTCGGATTGGAGGGGAACATACCGCTTGTTCCTCCGATCTCGGTTTCGATGTTGCCAGCCGAGTCAGCTGCGGTGAACTGAACCTTGTCTGCTTCATACAAAGTAGCTTCACGAAGGTTCCAGCCATATTCGTTTTCATCTTCGTCCGTTTTGTAAACGTTCTTATAATACTGTTTTGCGTTGGACTTTTGAATCATGGATGTTCCTTCACCGAATTGAATCCGCATCTGCAGTGCCGTAAGGGGGGCTTTTGCATTTACGTCAATGCTTACGGTTGCTTTTCCGTCAACGGGCTCACTTACATTTACCGTGAACGTGTTAACTGCTTCGTCAGCCGAACTCATAACGACAAACGCCATACCCATAACGACTGCAACTACCATGAAAATTGCCAAAAACTTTTTCATGTTTGAGTACCTTCCTTTAAGATAGATTTTGCCTTTTAGGCATTTTTGTCTCCTGCGTACTACATTAACAGCGACAGCCGCCACGCAGAAGACGCGCTGTCATTTTAAAATAATCGGTCTTCGGATTCCCGTCGAGTTTGCGTTCCGTTCCCTGCAAAAGCAACAGAAAATGCCTTTGACCTCATATTACGCTTACATTATATATCAAAATTCGTTGATTGTCAAGCATTTTTTATGACATTTTTATGTGTTCACGGGTTTTTCAAAGATTTGTTTGGTAAAAAACGGTATTATGGTCGATTTTTGGAAAAGTTCGATTTTTTTACACATTTGGAACGTTGCGCTGCACATTAAGTCGGCAATTCGGTTATCTTTTTTGCTACAAAATAGAATATCTGCATTGCGTCCGCTATATCGACCTCTTTGTTTTTATCCACGTTTGCGGCAAAAAGTTTTTCATTCGGCAATAATTTTTTTCTCGCAACATGATAGAAAACGAGCATTGCGTCGGATATATCCGTAGATCCGTCGCCGTTGACGTCTCCCGGTATGCATTGCGGCGGCTCGGAAACCGTGAAATCCGATGCCGTGTTCCTTGTCGCTATCGGAACATCATCCGTGCCGACGAGTTCTTTCACTTCTATATCTATTTTGATCTGTGTCGGATATGCATCGAGAGCCACGGTGACGGGAATCGTGAAAAGAACTCCGTCTTCCGTCACATTCTTACCGCTGACGAATCCGAGCGTTACAACTCCTTGTTTGCAGTCTGTTTCAATAATCTTAAATTTTGAACCGATATTGCCGACGGATATATCATTTTCATTCACGGAAAAAATCTCGGGATCATAACGTACAAAAAGGATCCCGTTTGATATTCCGGGGTTGTTTTTGACCGAAAGTGTAAGAGTTCTTTCCGTTCCCGCATAGCCTTCCGCGTCGGAAAGCCGCAATTCGCATTCAGCCGCATTTGCCGAAACAGCAAAAGACATCATGAGACAGACGCAAAGGCAAACGGCAAAAAACTTCTCGGCGCATTTTTGCATTTTCATTTTAATTCGTCCTCTAACAGTGATTCAAACGTTATCTTTTTCAGCGATGATATAAGGTCTTTGTTCAATATTCCAATTGCGCGGCGTATCACGCAACCGCCTTTCGCACCCTCGATTCCCGGACGTGAACAGCACCCAGATTCGGGGTCGAGACAGGCGTTTATGTACAGATCGCCGTTTATCGCCTTAAATACATCGTAGATTGAAACATCGGAACTCGGGAGCGTTACAACGTATCCTCCCTGATTGCCCTTGACAGAGGAAACAAGCCCCGCAGAACTTAGTTTTCTCATTATCTTTTGCGTGAACAGCGGCGTTACGCCCGTTTTTTCGGAAACCTCCGCAACGGTCATTTTGGAATTTGTTTTGAATAATTCATAGACTATACGAATGGCATAATCCTGTTCTTTTGTGAGTTTCATACCGACACCATTCCATACTTATTTGGTATGGTTTTATTATACCACAACAAAACTTTGTTGTCAATATGTTTTCTTTCTTTCGGTTTCCCGATTCGACGATTTTTTTGCGGCAGTTGATATACAATATATGAAAAGGAGGCTTTGATTTATGACAACAGGTTTCAAAAACGGAACGTTGTCCGTTTTTTTGAAAGGGGAGATAGACCATCATCGCGCCGCCTCCATACGCGAAGAGATAGACGGCGCGGTGCGTGCGTATCTGCCCGAAAAACTCGTTCTTGATTTCGGCGGTGTTACATTTTGCGACAGCAGCGGAATTGCTGTTGTGACAGGCAGACGAAAACTGATGAAATCCGTCGGCGGAGAGGTTGAATTGACAAATCTGACACGCCCGGTCGAAGCGGTTTTCCGTATGGCGAATCTTGAAAAACTCGTAACGATAAGGAGAGATGATTGAAATGATGATAAATTCCGCGGAACTGACATTTATAAGCCGTTCCGTAAACGAACGCTTTGCCCGCATGAGCGTTGCCGCTTTTGCCACGCAACTTGACCCGACGGTTGAAGAACTTGCAGAAATAAAGACCGCCGTTTCGGAAGCGGTCACGAATTGTATTGTTCACGCTTACGGTTCCGATCTCGGAACGATAAAGATGAAAATGCAACTGTTTGACAGCAATGTTTTGCGAATAACCGTCCGCGATTTCGGGCGGGGCATAGACGATGTGGAAAAAGCCATGGAACCGTGTTTTTCGACGGGGGCGGACGACCGTGCCGGAATGGGCTTTACGATAATGGAAAGTTTTTCGGACAGGCTTCGGGTTTCTTCAAAACCCGGAAAGGGTACAAAAGTTGTGATGGAACGAAAGATAGTCAAGCGTGGCTGATATGCAGACAGACGAAAAAACTTTTACATACTCGAACCCCCGTTCGGAGGAAGAACTTCTTCTGAAAAATATGGGATTGGTTCACAGCATTGCCGCGCGCTTTCCGTATTCTGGCGTTGAATACGAGGACCTTGTTCAGATAGGAAGCCTCGGGCTACTGAAAGCAATAAGAAATTTTGACGAATCAAAAGGTTTTGCGTTTTCCACTTATGCCGTGCCCGTTATAACGGGCGAGATAAAACGTTTTTTGCGCGATGACGGCGCAATAAAGGTCAGTCGCGCAGTCCGCTCGAATTTTGTGCGGATAAGAGCCTGCACCGAAAAACTGCGCAATCTTTTGGGCAGAGACCCTACGGTTTCGGAACTCGTCGAAAAGACGGGGTTGACTCTTGAAGAAGTTGTGGAGGCTCTTGATTCCGCCGCGCGCCCCGCATCGCTTGACGAGACGCTTTCCGATGACGGTGACCACACGCTGGCTGATACCGTAGCGGGCGGCGATTTTTCCGCAGACCTCGAAAAGATAGCATTGCGGCAGGGAATAGGCAAACTTTGTGCGGAGGACAGAAAACTTATTACACTTCGCTATTTCTGTTCAAAAACGCAGCAGCAAACTGCGGAGATGCTCGGGATGAGTCAGGTGCAGGTCTCCCGCAGAGAAAAAAAAATACTCGAAAAACTCAAAGAATACGTCTGAAAGTATTCCTGCATTTTCCGAGAAAAAACCGACGCCGCGGAGAGCGCGGCGTCTGCGATCGTCCCTGTGCGTTCAAGCGACAGTCCGCTTGTGCGTTTTGCGGGAGGATCGGGTTTGCTGTTTTAAGACTGACCGAAGCGTCAGTGTCGGCATTATATCATACTATTTTTTACTTGTCAATACTTTTTGTCACATCTCGTCTCACAAATTTCGTTTTTAGGTATTGACAATGGCGTTTATTTATGGTAAAATACTTCTGCTGACTTGAAAAAGCGGAATGTACGGAGAGGTGTCCGAGCGGTTTAAGGAGCCGGTCTTGAAAACCGGTGACTCGCAAGAGCCAAGAGTTCGAATCTCTTCCTCTCCGCCAAAATACGGAGAAGTACCCAAGTGGTGAAGGGGCTCCCCTGCTAAGGGAGTAGGTCGTGAAAGCGGCGCGAGCGTTCAAATCGCTTCTTCTCCGCCAAAAAAGAAAGAGCCCCCGTTTATGCGCGGGGCGTTTCTTTTTTTTCGCTGAAAAAGCAGTAAAACGCGGAAAATATTTATCGAAAGGGAATGTAGTATGAAAACCGTAAAAAAACTGTTGTCACTTATTATTGTTCTCGCTCTTTGCCTCGGCGTTTTCTGCGCCTGCGCGAATAAGGGCGAAACGCCTGCGACCTCCGCTCCGACGCAGACGACCTCCGCGCCGACCGAAGCGGAAGAAAAGGTCACCTTTGTTTTCGCTGTTACGGACAAGGACGGAAAAACAGTGGAACACGAAATAACCACGTCCGAAAAATTCCTTGCGGACGCGCTTATAGAGCAGGGAATACTGAAAGCCGATGAAAAAGAGTCCGGGATATATACTTCGATAGACGGTATGGTCGCGTATTGGGACGACGGCAACGCGTGGTGGAAGATCGTTAAGGACGGCGAAATGACAAACGATGGTATGAACGAACTTCCCATCGCGAACGGCGATCGCTATGAGGCGATTTACACGATAGGTTATTAAAGCAAATTTATTAAAAAGAAAAGATGCGGTTTCGAATGAGACTGCATCTTTTTCTTACGCATGTTTTCTTATTTTACCAGTACGAATTTAACAAGACCTATCATCTCTCTGACCCACGCTGAGCATTGAAGAGCGAACGGAGTGTGCGAGGAAACGGCGGTCGGATTAAGCCCGAAACGCTTTGCGTAAAGTGCGCCGCGCATTTGGTGATATGATTCCGTTACGATAACAATGTTTTTGTCAAGCCCTCGTTCCTCAATTATCTTTGCCGAATATTCAAGGTTTGTATCTGTATCTACCGCCTTGTTTTCGCATATTATTCTTTCGGAGTCAATGCCTTTTTTGACAAGTTCGTTTTTTATACATTCGGCTTCCGTTATGTTTTCGCCCTCGGCTTTGCCTCCCGTTGCGATGCAGACGGTCTGCGGGTGGGCTGCAAGATAGTCGTAAGCGGCGTTTATTCTCGATGTGAGAGACTGCGACGGGTGGTCGCCCCGTACCTGCGAGCCGAGAACCACAACCGTGCCCTCCTTTCCGATCGGCGTGTTGAACTGTGCCGAAACAAGAAATCCGAACATCGTCAGCGCCGTTGTCAGCCCAATGAAGAAAAATATCCAAACGGTTCTCATCACGGCTTTTGCGGCTTTCGGAAAAATTTTATATGCAATAAGTTTCAGTTCGGGAACAAAAAACAGATAAAGCCCCACGAACAGCAGCACGCTGTTCGCTATTCCGAAGATCCCGTATATCAATGTCGGAACAAGCCCGAGATATGCCCACGCCGCTCCCGCTATACGGAAAAATCGTCTGCGGCAAAGGCACATTTCGTTCGTCTTCGGCATTTTTTGCTTTTTTACATCGTCGTATATTACCGCAAAAAGCAGGAATATCACGGCAATGAGTATCGGAAGAACAACCGGTATAAACATTTTTGTCTCCTTAGGCGAATATATTCAGCTATATCCTATGTCCGAATTATAACATATTTTTCGGTGCTGTGTCAATCGGGTTAATACATTCTTAATCGCGCTTTCACATTTTTATAAGCTCTCGAATATAATGTATAACGGAAGGGGTATGCTTAATGAAAATAACGAAAGAAAGTGCGATAAGCGCGGGACTTTTGCTCGTGTCTCTGATAAATCAGGTACTGACGATGTTCGGTCATTCGCCGCTGCCGCTTGAAAACGACGCGGTTAAAAATGTTGTTTCAACGGTTTTTTTGATAGGAACAAGTATTTACGCTTGGCTTTCCGACAACCCGATATCAAAAACAGACTGCGCCTGCGCTTCTTTGAAAAAAGCGTTGCGCAAGGGGCATGTCAGCGAAGAAAAAGTCAAAGAACTTATCGCTTGGATAGAGTCCGACGAACTTGCCTCGGATGAGGAGGCGCTGAAAAATGAAGAAACCGACGGGTAGGAAACTTGCGGCTTTTTGCTTGGAAAAAACAAAAGAACACTCCGTTTATATGTGGGGCGAATACGGCAGACCCGTGTCGGAACGCATTATTTCGGCAAAGGCGAAGAAATATCCGTTGAGATATACCGAAAAAAGACAGGAAAAACTCCGTTCGCTTATAGGAAAAGGATATGTCGGGTGCGACTGCGGCGGACTTTATAAGTATTTTCTTTGGTCAGACGGAGGGCGTTCACCACTGCGCTATCGAAAAGCGACCGACCGTAACGCGGCGGGAATGTATTCCGCTGCGACGGAACGGGGAAAAGCGTCAGCCTTGCCCGAAATCGAGGGTCTTATTCTGTATATGCCCAATCATTGCGGCGTATATGTCGGAAACGGGTATGCTGTCGAATGCACTCTCGGCGCTTTCGGCGACGGAATAGTCAAAACTTCCGTTAAAGGCAGAGGTTGGACGCATTGGCTCAAAATGCCCGAAATTGATTACGAAGAGGGGAACACACCTTTGATACTGTCGAAAAAAACCGTTGACACGGTAGCCTTTCGCTCCGTGCCGTCCGTTACGGGCGGAAAACGCCATTTCTATATTCCCGAAGATACGCTTGTTTCCGTTATTCGGGAAAACGTTGCTTCCGCAGACGGTTTTGAGTGGGACGAAGTTGAATGTGACGGCGTTAAAGGATATTGCGCAAACCGTTATTTGCGCCGCGTGGAATTTGCGAAAACCAAAACAACTTCCGATGCTCTTGCACTTCGCTCGGAACCGTCGTCCGTTGCGGGAGAACGTTTCTTTTATATTCCGAGAGGCAAAGAGGTCACGGTTCTTGAAGAGAACGTCGCTTCATCGGACGGCTATTCGTGGGATAAGGTTGTTTACAACGAGACCGTGGGATATGCGGCAAACGAATTTCTCGATTGAAAATTCGGGGTTCGCAGCGGGGTAAAAGGCTTTATAATGGACGCAGGAGGTGAAAAAATGAAAAAGAACTATCTGATATTTCCCATGAAAGTTATGGGCATAACCCAGACTTACGACGGAAAAACTTCACACTATATCAGTTCACACGGAACACCTGCGTATTATCCGATAGACATCGCGGGTAAGGACACCGGCAGAGAACCGTTTTATTGCCCCTGCGATGAAATGGAAGTTGTCAAAATCGCCGGTGACGTAACGGGTAACAATCACGCGAACGGCGCGTGGCTCGTTTCGACATCCGAGGTCGATTTTGCGGACGGAACGCGTGACATCTGCACGATAAAATTTGTGCACATGAACAATTCCGATTTCGGCAGAAACGGCATTTACGTCGGACGCAGATACAAGCGCGGCGAACTTATCGGGCACGAGGGGACGTCTCACGCAAGCGGCAACCATGTTCACATGTCCGCGGGCAAGGGCGGACTGAAAGGCTCGGGCTGGACAAAAAATTCCAAAGGTTCTTGGGTTATAACCACAACGCACGGAACCGCAAAGCCCGAAACTCTTTTCTTTGTCGATCCCGAGTTCACAACGGTCAAAAATTCCAGAGGTCTGATTTTCAAAAGCGTTCCTGCCGACAGCGGCGAGAAAATCGAAGTTTCCACAGGCAAGACGAAGACGAAGAAATCGACCGATGCTTTGGCTCTGCGCTCCGCTCCGTCAACAAAAAACGGCGCGAGGTATCTTTATATTCCTCGCAGTTCCGAAGTTACGGTAATTTCCGAAAACGCGGCAACCGGCGACGGGTATTCGTGGGATTGTATTCTGTATAAGAATATAATAGGTTACAGCGCGAATAAATACTTGAAATAAACACTAAAATCAAACAAAAAAGAGCGTTTGCATACAAACGCTCTTTTTTATCTTATTTTATGTTTAACTTACAATGTTTGTCAACACCGCAAGTCCGAGCATTATAGCGGTGTAGAAAATGAATGACGGAGTAAAAAATGCCGCTTTGACCGAACCCTTTTCCGCTTTCGGTTCATTTTTAATCTTCTTTGCAAAAGATATAATTTCATATATTGCACAGCAAAGTCCTATCAGCGAAATCGCCGCGGTCAATATCAGGTCTGTTCTTGCCAACGCCTTTTCTTCAAGTACCCCGTTCAACAGCGAATACCCTACGGAAAGCAGATTGTTGCACGCATGCAGTATTATAGGAACGACTATCGACCCCGTGGAGTAGGCGAACCATCCAAGTATAAGACCCATGGCAAATGCGACGGGAATCTGATTGAAATTTGCGTGCATGAGTGCGAACAGCGCTGCGGAAAAGAAAATCGCGCCCTTGCCCATATACTGTTTCATTGTTCCGAGAATCGCACCTCGGAAGACCGCTTCTTCAAGCACGGGCGGCAAAACCGCCATTGCGATTATCCAAAGTACGGCTTCAAAGATATTATCGGTTGTAAAAGACGCGCTTTTTATCGGTTTTACGATTTCTACGGCATCGAGAAGGCTGGTATAGATTGAAGAAAGCGTAATTGCAGCAAACATAAATGCGAATGTCGCCGATGCCGTTTTTATGACAGGAACTTTTTTGACTGGCGTGGTCAGAAACGATGCAATGCTGTTTTTTGCAATCAGAAGATACGGCACTTCAAACAGAAGAGGGTAAATTATCTGCGGGATTATGAAACTTCGCAGATTTGCGGAGATTACTCCCTGCGGAATAAATCCCGTCGCAAAAGAAACTATAATTTGCGCGGGAATCGAAAGCAGCAAAAGAAGAATCAGTTTTGTTGCCGTGATTTTTATGTTATTCATTTGTGTTTTCTCCGTTTTGTGTTCTGATATTATAATAGCACATTTTTTAGCTCATTGCAACAAAACGCTTGACTTTTTACGAAAAAGATATATAATGGTAAATATAAAATGTATTTTGGAGAGTTTTATGAGAGCGAAAAACTATCTTTATATTCTGTTTCCGCTGACCGTTGTCGGCATTATTTTTCGCGTTGTCGAATTGCTGTACGGCGTTGAAGCCGAAACGGGCTACTATGTAAGGGGAAGCAGCCTTTACATATTCTTCAATATATTTATTCTTGCAGGCGTCATAGTGTTGCTTTCGCAGATGATATGGCGCGTCAAATCAAAAGTCGTTCCGAAAAAGAGCGTTATCCGCATCTGCCCCGATCCGTTTTCGTTTTCGGGAATAATGTTCCTGCTCTCTGCCGCAGGCATCGCCGCTTCGTCTTTTATCAGAATTTATACGACCGATTCGGTTATAAAAAGTTTTGCGAACGGGGTCGGAGGAGTTACGCTGAAAAACGTGTTCGCAGATTTTGATGCTTGGATACTTCTTGCGGGCATACTTTCCGCAGTCGTTCTTGTTGTTTTTGCAGTTGATCCGAGAAAATGCGTAAACAGAACCTTTTTCAATGTGCTGACACTTGCACCCGTTCTGTATTACGCACTCAGAACACTTGATCTGTTTTCGGAAAAATCTTCGATTTTGTCTCGCGCATACGACAGTTTTACAATACTTGCACTCGGGTTTATGACGCTTTTCTTTATGAGTTTTGCAAAAATGGTTGTCGGAATGCCGTCAAGAAGAACTCTTTGCGGCTTCGGTTCGGTTGCGTTCTTCCTCGGACTTATCCGCATTGCCGAAACGGTTCTTTATTTCATCGGCTCAAACAAGTTCGGCGTTGACGTTGAACCCGCGACCGCAATTTCCGATATAATTGTCAGTCTTTGTGTTTGCGTTTTTCTTCTGCGCCTGCACGCACTTCCGGAAACTCGCGAAAAGCCGATTTCGGAAACAAAGTAAAATTGAAAAATATAAAACGGGTTGCCGTATGCCGTGTGCCGATAAGACAGTAATCTGAGAAAACTACAAAATCGGCATCTGCCAAGCAGGATTGGACAACAAAACAGGCGGCACTCAACTTCGGTTGGGTGTCGCCTGTTTTTGTACAGCTAAGGGTTGAGAATCACCTGTTTTTTGCGCTGAAAAGCAAAGATAACGAAAAGGGTGAAATAGTTATCGCCTCTGTGCGGTTCTTTTGTGAAACAGCGAATCGCTGCATAGCGGATACCGTTCGCTGGGAAGTGCGTATATTTGCGGTCAAGCAAAATACCCCTCAAAACCGTAAAGTCGATAGATAGGTATTTCGATGCAGAGTATGATTGACACTGTAAGAATCGAAAAAACAGATTTTAGCACAAAATAATATTGCTAAATGGCGATAACTTCCGTCGCGCCTATTGAAAATAGAATGATTGCTGTGTTATACTGTGTGTACACACGAACGGGTGGGCACGTTTGACGATCTGATCTACACTGACCTGCTGACGTATGCCGTCGTCGTTTTGAATGGCGATTCAAAGGCGTATCTCGAAGTGGTCACGGGACATCAGCCTTTAGATCAGGCTCAATTATTATCATGAAGCAGACGATTGGAGAGATACCACATGACGATCAATTGTGTATGGGAGCATAACGGCAGAGACACCTTGCTTTATGCGGTGGATTTTGTAGGTGCATATACCCGCGGAGAAACATTGGAAGCCGCTGTCCGAAAAATGCAAGCAGAAATATGCTCTTATCTCAAATGGTGCGGCAAAAAAGCAGTAACAAGCATGGATATCGCCATCATAGAAGAAAAGGTTTCCGAGCTTGCGATCTGCGACGCGGACTCTGATGTGCTTTTTGAAAGTGAAAAAGCACCGCTGACAGCAGAAGAATATAAAAAGTTAAAGGCACTTGCGCTGAAATCAGCGCAGGATTTTCTTGCCTTGTATGATTCTGTTCCCGATAAGAATGCAACGGCTGCTCCCGAACGCAAGACCTTTTACGGCAAAGTTCCGCGCTCAGCTGATGAAATGTATGCGCATACGAAAAATGTAAACGAATACTATTTTTCGGAGATTCATGTTGATGCCGACAATGACGGAAGCATCTATGCGTGCCGCAAACGCGGATTTGAGGCGCTGGAAGCAAAGGAAGATTTTCTTGAAAATGTAGTCGTCGCAGGTAGCTATGGAGAAGATTGGTCTCTCCGTAAGGTGCTTCGTCGATTTATTTGGCATGACCGCATTCACGCCAAGGCAATGTATCGAATGGCTACAAAAGTTTTTGGTGTGGAGAGCATTGTAAATCCGTTTTACTTTTTTGATGAAGGAGTTTTAACATAATGGCAAGAACCGAAACGGTTGAATTTACAAATATGTGCATGATCTGTGATGGCAGCCGAGTTGTCGTGATCGACCGGAAAAAACGGGACTGGCCGGGCATCACCTTCCCCGGAGGTCATATAGAGCCGGGAGAATCCTTTACGGATGCCGTGATTCGTGAGGTGCAGGAGGAAACTGGACTGCATATCCGTTCTCCCCAGCTCTGCGGTATCAAAGACTGGTGTGAAAATCAGTGCAGGTTTGTTGTGCTGCTTTATAAGACAACTTGTTTTGATGGCGAATTACATTCCAGCTCCGAAGGTCGGGTTTGGTGGGAAGATATTTCCAATCTGCCTAATCTCAAGTTGTCTTTGGATATGCGTGATATGCTACGGGTTTTCAAAGAAGAAAATCTGAGCGAGTTCTTCTACTATCAAGAAAGCAGTGCATGGAAGTATGTCTTGAAATAGCAAAACGGTGAGGATATGAAATACGATCATGATTTTTGGAGTGCGATCGATACGCTTGTATCTTCTGGGAAAATTGTAATTGACAAACCGAAAGGTAGCACGCATCCCCGGTTTCCGCATATCCGGTATGACGTGGATTACGGCTATATTGAAAATACCACATCTATGGATGGCGATGGCATAGACGTTTGGAAAGGCTCTCTATCTTCTGTCAATGTCAATGCTATCATTTGCACCGTTGATCTGCTGAAAAGGGATTCCGAGATCAAGCTGCTGATCGGCTGTACGGAAGATGAAATGAAAACCGTCTGCGATTTCCATAATGATTCGGAGCTTATGAAAGGAATACTGATACGCAGAGAGGTAGAATAATGCCAGACAACAGGAATCGCAAGCGACCGATACAGGTCAAATTTTTCGTAGATGAAAGAGAACTCGGCTTGATAAAGGCGAGGATGGCACAGCTTGGTATAGAGAATATGAGCGCCTATCTTCGCCAAGTGGCGATCGACGGATATGCAGCAAAACCGGATTTGCCTGAACGCCGTGAGCCGAAAAATCCTTGACTCACTTTTCAAGATGGAGTGATGTTCAGCTCCGCAGGAGCGCAGCCGATTTCTCTGAAATCGTTCAGGGGTTTGGGGCAATTCCCCAACAAGATTGCACGGGTGTATAAACACGAGCATTGCTTGCCAAGTGCGTTTCACAGTTGGCAGGTAATGAGAAGTGGGTACCGCCGTGCATTGCTTGCCGGAATGGCAAGCTCCGGTGTGGGTACTCACCGGATTTGCTTGCTATTCTGCAAGGAAATCCCGGTCGTACCACGCCGGTTTTCGCAAGTGTAGCTACACTTGCTGTGCTTGCTATTCTCCGTTTCCCATGTTAGCAAGCGCCATTTCCTTAAATGGAAATCGGCGGCAACCGCCGCCTTGTCTGCCAAAAAGCGAAACGGACGGGCGCTGTCAATGGCGGCGCAGCCGTTCATCTTGACCATTGACGGCGTTCGTCCGTTTTGCTACTCCGACTGAATTTTTACATAAAATGAACTGAAGTGAAGGAGGCTTGACGAAGTGAATCCGAAAGAGAAGAATGATGAGATCATCGAACTGACTGACGAAGAACTGGACGAGATTTTTGCCGACGATGATTTTGATAACGGCGAGGAGGACGGTGAAATCCGCTCGTTTTATTTCTCCAATCCTGACCCGTATGCCAAGGTCAAGCCGCGCCCCGACGATGCCCCCAAGAGGGAGTTTTCTTTCGATGAAAAGGGCAACATCGTGGTGAAAAATCCGTCCGCCTTTTGGCTGCCCGACGTCAAAATCGTGGAGGAACACGGCGGCACGGAATACACCGTAACCGGCAGCTACGAGGGAACGGAAACCCTCGACAAGAAGCTCAGACGCATTATGGAGCAGAACGCTGCCGATGATAAAAGTAGTATCACGGAGGACGCCGATGAGTAACGACGTTTCTCTTGATATAAACCAAAAATCCAATCCTGTTCAGACAGTTGCCCCACCAAAGGAGGACAACAATATGTTAAGGGCAACCGACAAAATCACAGCGCTTTATTGCAGACTGTCCGTGGAGGACACCAAAGAAAAAGGCGGCAAAGATGACCCGTCGAACTCCATCCAGCATCAGCGCATTCTGCTTGAGAAGTACGCAAAAGATAACGGATTTGAGAATGTCATATTCCTTGCTGACAATGACTACTCCGGCACAAACTTCGAGCGCCCTTCCTGGAAACAGGTTATTGACATGATTGAAAGAGACGAAGTGGAAACTCTCATCGTCAAGGACCTCAGCCGACTCGGTCGTGAGTACCTGCAAGTGGGTTACTATACAGAAATCTACTTCCCGCAAAAGGGAGTCCGTTTCATTGCGGTCAATGATGGTGTAGATTCTCTGGTGGCAAGCAGCACCGATTTCAATCCCATCCGCAACTGGGCAAACGAACTCCATGCCAAGGACACCAGTAAAAAGGTGCGTGCCATCAAGCGGATGCAGGCCGAGCGTGGTGAGCGCTACGGCGGCAAGGCACCGTATGGCTATAAGAAGCGTGCCGCAGACAGCAAGGAGATTGTTCCCGATGAAGAAACTGCTCCCATTGTAGAATATATCTTCAAACTGTGTGCTGGCGGCAAAGGTCCGAATCAGATCGCACGTATTCTGCAGAATGAGCAGATACTCACTCCCGCCCATTACTACTACCTAAAGTATGGCAAAGGACAGGCTGGAATGGACATGCAGCGTCCCTATGGTTGGAGCAGTACTTCTGTTGCTCACATACTGGAGAATCAGACCTACCTCGGCCATACCCATCTGCAAAAGAGTTCCACCATCTCCTACAAGAATAAAACCAGAGTTGACATTCCCGAAAGTGAACAGATCATTGTCAAGAACACCCATGAGCCTCTCATCACGCAGGAACTCTGGAATATCGTTCGGGATGTGCGTTCTCACAAGCGCAGGCCGCCCAAGCACATGGACGAACCCAATATGTTCGCCGGCCTTGTCTTCTGTGCTGACTGCGGTAAGCCCATGGTGCTGTATCGAACCGAGGCCATCAAGCGCTCCCAGTTCCATCTCAAATGCTACACCTACGGCAAGAAGGGAAAGAAATACTGCACGCCGCATCAGATCCGAGAATCTGATTTGAAACAGGTTGTCTTGGATGACCTGCGCAGAGTTACCCACTTTGCCAGAATGAAGGAGCGACAGTTTGCGTCCTACATTAACGCGAAGAACAGCGCCGAGCTCCGACAGGAGATCAATGCCCTGCAAAGAGAATTGGATACCATGCAGAGAAGAAGCGATGAACTCACCGCTCTGTTCAAGCGGCTCTACGAGGACAATGTCCTTGGCCGCATTACCAATGAGCAGTTCCGCAGGCTATCTGCTGGCTACAACGCCGAACAGAAAACGCTGGAGGAAGCTATTCCTGTAAAACAGGAACGGTTGGCAAAGCTGAAAGCATCGGCAACAAATGTGGAGGCCTTCATTGAAAAGGCAAAGCGGTTCAGAAGCATTGATGAGCTGACACCTGAACTCCTGCGGTTGTTCATTCAGCGGATGGAGATCGGTGAGCGTGCCAAAAAGTATTCGCACTCTGCGGCACAGGATATCCGTATCGTCTACCGTGACATCGGCGTAGTTGACAGTAACATGGAGAAGGGAGAGCAGCCAGTTCACATGGTCACTCTCCCTCAAAGCATCGATGAAATTGTAAAAATGTTGGCCTAACGGCCCGAACGCACAGAGGCGGACGGCTTCCGCCGCCCGCCTCTGCTTCTAATAATGGATAGGTCACAAATTGTACCTATGAACACTATCAGAAAGGAACCGGGCTTTCTGATTTGGCCATGAGAAAGGGAAAAAAGTGGGCAAATCGCCCAAAAAGCACTGGAAAGTCATGGAAATTGCACAGTTTCCCGCAAAAACGCTGTGCACAGTGCACAGTAGACAGGCGGAATGTCGAACATTGTGCCTAATTGCAAGCAAAGGGAGATTTTTGTATTATATAGACACGAAAATATCTTGTATAGGTGATAGTAATGTTCACAATTGCGGTTATAACCATTGGGCAATCTCCCCGGCCGGACATCACCTCCGATCTGCGGAAACTGTTGCCGGAAGGGGTCTGCATGACCGAATACGGCGCGCTGGACGGTCTGACCCGTCAGCAGGCCGAAGAACAATTCGGTTATCGGGGCAGGGGAGAGCTGCTGATCACCCGGATGGGCGGCAGCGGATCCTCCCTCAAGGTGGACGGCGACAGCATCATGGGGCAGCTGCAGACCTGCATCTGCCGGGCCCAGGAAGACGGCGCCGACGCTGCCCTCATCGCCTGCACCGGTGTATTTCCGGATTATGAACATCAGATCCCCCTGCTTCTGCCGGGGGAGGCCCAGCGCAAAGCCACCATGAACCTGGCCGGAGAACAGCTGATGGGCGTGGTGATCCCAAAGGAGCATCAGCGGGAACAGATCGCCGGCTGGTGGCGCGAAAGCGGCGCGCGGCACATTCTGTTCGGTATCGCCGATCCTTATGAAGATCCAAAAAAAATCGTGGAGGCGGCGCTGGAACTGAAAGCCGCCGGCGCCCGGGTCCTTTGTCTGGACTGCTTTGGTTATACCACCCGGCAGCAGGCCGACGTCCAAAAGGCCACCGGATTGGAGACCGTTCTTCCCAGAACCGTTCTGATAGAAAAACTGACGGCCCTCCGGAACATTACTCCAAAAGACTCAGCTGACGCCAGATAAGGGCCAGATGGATGGCATCCCGCACCGACTTGGCATTGAGATCGTGGCGCAGCAGCTTTCCGATCTTGCGGATACGGTCATACAGGGTATTTCGATGAATCCCCAGCAAGGCGCAGGCCTTCTGCATATTGTAACTGCACTCGTCGGCAACACACAGGGTCTTTACCAGCTCTGCCGACTTCCGCTGGTCATAATCCATTACCGGACGGAGATATTCCTCCACCATCTGCAAAAGGGTGTCGCTGTCCATGTTTTCCCGGATAAAGGCGTATTCGATGTAATCGGTGTAGCGGTAAACCGGCTTTCGGGGCGCGCAGCAGCGGCCGATCTCCAGGGCGACGCCCGCGTGTTCATAAGCCGAACGAAGGGTGGCTGCCGTGGTGGAAAGCTCGCTGATACCCACGGTACAGCCGGGATTACAGTAGCTGTAAAACAGCTGCTGACCATATTGAAGCCCCTGCTCTGCGGAAGCGCCGGGGCGTAGCGTGAAAATACCGATGATTTGCTGACGCAGCTCATCATACAATAAAAAGAAATCAGGTGAGGGCCGCAGCAAAAGCCGGTCGATGGCATCCTTGGCAGTGCCGGGATCCATGGCCGCCGCAAAGATCAGCCGGTCAGAACGAAAGCTGAGGCCGGCCCGCTCCGAAAGGGTCTTCAGACTGGGGAGACTGTGGTCGTCTCCCAGCAGCACCTGAGAATAAAAGGCCACGATGTCGCTTCGCCCTGTGGTCTGGGCGGCGCCGGAAGGGCCATCCTCCCGGGAATGCAGCGAGATCCGCTGAATATCCCGGTAGCTCAGCTCCATGGGAATGGACAAAATGGGGAAGCGGTTTTCCTCGGCCAGCTCCCGGACGGAATCGGGGATCTGGTGGACATATTTTCCGATCTTGATGCCCAGTCCCACCACCTGGTTGTCGATCAGGCGGGTGACCAACCGTTCAAAGTCGGCGGGGGACTGGAGAAAATAACCGGTGGTGATGATCAAATCACCGGGCGAGGTCCAGGCGGAACCCTCCGGGATTTCCACAATATCAATGTAGCGAACGGTCCGGCTTCCACCGGACGGCGCGCAGAGATAGGTCATGTTGGCGTGGAGTTTTGTCAAATCGTCAACGATCATGGAAAGAGCTCCCAAAACGCAGAGTAAGTCAAAACTGACAGATTCTTATTATAACATTTCACGGTCGTTTATTCAATCATTGCAGAGAAATCTGCGGAAAAAAGAGGTGTCGACAAGGATGAAACTGACAAAAACCATAGGTAAAGAGATCCTGCTGGGCAGCTGGTTCCTGGGTGGCGGAGGCGGTGGCCTTCCCGAAGGGGGCGAAGCGGTTCTGGAGCAGGTGCTGCAGACCGGCGAGGTAGTCTTCCGGGACGTGGCGGAGCTAGCCGATGACGAGGTCATCGTGACGGCTTCTCTGGTGGGTTCGCCTGCCAGCACCACTTCCTGCATCAAGGACGTACATTACCGCCAGGTCTATGACTGGTTTTGTCTGAACAATCAAAAGCCCCTTTCCGCCGTGGTCACCAACGAGCCGGGCGGCCACAGCGTCACCAACGGCTGGATGCTTTCGGCCATCACCGGCCTGCCCATGCTGGACGCCGCCTGCAACGGCCGTGCCCACCCCACAGGCGTCATGGGCGCCATGGGCCTCAATGCCATTCCCGATTACCGGAGCCTGCAGACGGCAGCCGGCGGCGATGGCCCCCGGGAGATCGGCATCACCGCCACCGGAACGGTGGACGGCACCTCTCAGATGGTGCGGATGGCAGCGGTACAGGCCGGCGGTTATGTGACCGTCCTGCGCAACCCGGTAACGGCTGCTTATTTCCGGGAAAACGCCTCGGTGGGCGTGGTTTCCCAGGCACGGATGATCGGTCAGCACTGGCAGCAAAGCATGGGAGATCTGCCCACCCTGCTGCAGACACTGAAGGCGCTTTTGAACTGCACCCTGCTGGGCGAAGGCCGGATTCGGGCCATTGATCTGCAGATGTCCGGCGGCTTTGGCCGCGTCACGATCCCAACGAACCTTGGCGAGTTCCCGCCGGCCGCGCCGTCTCCTATTCA
>ERZ839767.89-NODE-89-length-141507-cov-24.910118_pt1 | contig 141507 bp, 119 predicted proteins | sample MGYA00519879_ERZ839767 | MGnify/ENA primary metagenome ERZ839767 (study PRJEB31850, sample SAMEA3708852) | human gut metagenome | biome: human gut; feature: human-associated habitat; material: faeces | place: China | collected 2014 ...
CAGAGCACTCGGCTGTTAACCGAGTTGTTGTAGGTTCGAGCCCTACCTGGGGAGCGCTTGCCGATTCCGCATGGAGTCGGCTTTTTTTGTAATATCATAAGGAGGCAAAGCATGAAGCGCAAAGGAATGCATCGGCGCCGCAAATTGGTGCTGCTGGCAGTTTTGCTGATAATGGTGGGCATAGCGGTATGGCGGATTTGGCAAACGCCGCGGCCAACAGTGCTGCACCGGCAGGATGCGTGGCTGTCCTCCGCCGAGCCGGAAATGGTGGACACGCTGCCCGACAACGCGTTCACGGCGGAGCTGCCGGAGGAAATCGACGGCCGCCTTTCGTACATTCGCGACTATTCCGCGTCGGGGCATTACCAGATTGTATGGGAGGATGTATCAGCGGAGGCGGCGGAATCGTACCTGACTGCCCTGCTGGACAAGGGCTTCACGCGCCTGATGGGGACGGCGGAGGATATCGCCAGCGGCGTTTTGCTTGCGCGCGGTGACTTGACGCTGAGTATCTCCCTGTCCGGCGGGACGCTGAACATGCTGATGACGCGCGCTGAAGAACCCACGCCGACACCGCTTCCGGAGTGGCTTGCAGATTGGTAATCCCCGCGAAAGGTGCTTCCATGCCGCGAAAAGATGTGCTATAATGGAGACACATATGATTTTCGGAGGTCACTTATGGCGAAGGAAAAGACCCTGTTTGCCTGCACCGCGTGCGGGTATGAAACATCCCGCTGGGTGGGGCGCTGTCCGGGGTGCGGCGCGTGGAACACGATGGTGGAGTCCGCGCCTATTGTGATGGGTGCGCCCGCGAAAGCCCCGAAACAGCGGCCGGGCACAGGCGCTTCAGCCATGCTCCTCCGCGAAATCCCGGAAGATGTGGCGGTTCGCTCGTCCACGGGCATCAGCGAGCTTGACCGTGTGTTAGGCGGCGGCATTGTCGAAGGGGCGCTGATGCTCATCGGCGGCGACCCCGGCATCGGCAAATCCACGCTGCTGCTGCAGGTGTGCGCGAATTTGTGCAAAACGGGCAAGCGTGTGCTGTATGTCAGCGGCGAGGAATCCTCCAAGCAGCTGAAACTCCGCGCGAACCGCCTCGGCATCACGTCGGAGACGCTTTATGTGCTGGCGGAAAACGCGCTGGACAATGTGGAAGAAAAACTGCGCGGCTTATCGCCGGACGTCGCCGTCATCGACTCCATTCAGACAATGTATCGCCCTGATATGGCGTCCGCGCCGGGTTCAGTCAGTCAGATTCGCGAATGCACGAGCCAAATCATGCGCTTGTGCAAGGAGAGCGGCACGGCGATTTTCCTTGTCGGGCATGTGACGAAGGACGGCGCGATTGCCGGCCCGCGAATGCTGGAACACATGGTGGACGTCGTGCTGTACTTCGAGGGCGACCGTCAGCAGGAATATCGGCTGCTGCGCGCGGTCAAAAACCGCTTTGGGTCGGTCAATGAGCTGGGCGTTTTCCAGATGACGGAAGCCGGAATGCAGATTGTGCCGAACCCATCGGAGCAGCTGCTGAGCCATCGCGCGAAGGGCGCAAGCGGCTCGGTCGTGTTCTGCGGACTGGAAGGTTCGCGCCCGCTGCTGTGCGACGTGCAGGCGCTGGCGAGCACCTCCTATTTCGGCACGCCGCGGCGGACGGTCGGCGGTGCGGATACCGGGCGCGTGGCGCTGCTGCTGGCGGTGCTGGAGAAGCGCGCGAATCAGAAAACATATAATCAGGATGTGTATATCAACGTCGCGGGCGGATTGGAGCTGTCCGAGCCGGCGGCGGATTTGGCGCTGTGCATGGCGGTCGTGTCGTCGCTGAAGGATGCCGCGATTGGCGCGGAAGTCGCTGTGATGGGCGAAGTCGGCTTGGCGGGCGAAGTCCGCGCGATTCCGCAGTGCGATCGGCGTATTTCCGAATGCCAGCGGCTGGGTTTTACGACCATCCTGCTGCCGAAGGAAAATATGCGGCGGCTGAAAGCGCCGGAAGGCATGAAGCTGGTGGGCGTCGATACGGTAATGCAGGCAATCAGCGTTTTATTTTAGCGTGTGTTTCTAAATTCGCCCAGCAGCATTTTCGGCATCTTTTCTTGCACTTCTGCGTCTTCAAACCTCGATTTACCGCCAGTAAACCTTCGGTTTTCATCCTTGAATTGCAAGAAAATCTGCTCGAAACTGCACTGGTCTCATTTTAGAAACACACACTAATGGTGTTGTTCTATTGTAAGGAGTTTTGCAACAGCTATGAAATCGGATCTTGTGAAGAAACTGCTGCGGGCGCTGGTGACGGCGCTGGGCATCGGGCTGGGGTCGGTGCTGGCGTTCGTCATCGTGCAGCTGAACGCGATGGCGGGCAACCCCGCAATGAGCGTCGGCGCGCTGCTGGCGCTGTATGCGGCGTTCGCGCTGCTGCTGGGGCTGGGCGGATACCTGATTGCGCCGCGCACGATTGACAGCATTACCCGCCTCATCGCGCTGGTCGAGCGCTGCATGGACAAAATGACGTTCGAGCAGCAGGCAGGCAGCATCAGCGGGCTTGTCGGCGGTTTCATTATCGCCGCGCTGCTGTCACAGCTGGTGATGCTCATGGGCGCGAGCATGTTCACTGTGGCGATGTGCGCGATTCTGTTCGTGGTGTTCGGCGTTTTGGGTGTGACGCTGGGGATTCGCCGCGCGGCGGATTTCAAGCGGATGTTCCAGCGCATCAGCCCAAAAGGGAACAAGCAGGTTGCTTTGTCACACAGGAAAATCAAGACAGCAAAACCAAAACTGCTGGACGAAACCGTGCTGATTGACGGGCGCATTGCTGCCGTCTGCCGCGCGGGATTTCTGGAGGGGACGCTGCTGATTTCGCGCTCGGTGGAGAAGGAATTGCAGCGCCTGAGCGCATCGGAGGAGGAGACGTGCCGAATCCGCGGCGAAAAGGGACGAGAAACGCTTTCGCAGCTCGAAGCATTGGGGCGCGTCAAGCGCGTAGACAGCGCGGCGGGCGGCGAACTCGCGCAGGTGCTGCTGGCGGACGCGAAGAAGCACCATATGGTGATTGTGACATGCGACGCGGCAATGAGCAGGACGGCGGAAAAGGCGGGCGTGGCGGCGCTGAACCTGAATGACCTTGCCTGCGCGCTTCGCCCGATGGTACAAATGGGCGACTTGCTGGATGTGCGCATCGTCAAGGCAGGGCGTGAAGCCACGCAGGGCGTCGGGTATACGTCGGATGGGACGATGGTCGTTGTTGAAGGCGGGCGCGATGCGGTGGGGCAGGTGCTGCATGTGCAGGTGAGCAGCGTCCTGCAAACCAGTGCCGGACGGATGATCTTCGCGAAGAAAGTATAACGTTTCCCAATCAACACGCGGGCGTTGTATGAGCGTGTCACCGACTCAATCGCGCGAAAGGGGTCAAGAGGCAGCGTCCCCTTGGGTCTCCTCCAATCAACACGCGAAAACAGCATGAAAGTGTCACCAACTCAATCGCGCGAAAGGGTGCAGGGACAAAGTCCCTGCCGGAGTCCAGAGGCAGCGCCTCTGGGGAGGGCTTTTGATATGGAAAGTAAGTTGATTTTGGCGTTTCATGTGGCACCGCAGAAACTGGGGAAAATCCGGTTCTGCGCGATGAAAATGGGGATGCGCGTGATGGACGTGCCGCTGGCGGACTGCGGGCAGACGCTGGGGGCACTGTGCGGAAAGGCGGAGCGTCAAACGGATGCAGCCGCGCAGGAAAATGCTGTCGGCAGCGAAATGCTCTACTTCGCGTTCTCGGAACTGCCGCTGGTGGAACGCTTCCTGACGACGATGAAGCAGATGCGCGTCCCCCCGGTGCGGCTCAAGGGCGTTATGACCGAAACGAACCTCGCATGGACGCCCGCCCAGCTGTATCAGGAACTGATGCGCGAGCATCAGGCAATGGCGGGGCATGGCGCGCCCATCCACGCGGCAAAGCAGGAGGAATAAATGATGCTGATTCAGGTGGCACCAGGGCAATCCCTGCAAACGGTGATTGATGCGCTTCCGGCGGACGATCAGCCCGTGACGATTCATCTTGCGCCCGGAGTGTACGAGGAAAAAATCGCGCTTCGCCGCCCGCACACCCGCATTGAGGGCGAAAGCGCCGAAACGACCCGCATCACTTGGCACGACGGCGCAGCGGAAATCCTCTCTGACGGCAAAAAACGCGGCACGTTCCGCACGGCAACGCTGCTTATCAACGCCCGCGACTGCGCACTCCGCAACGTGACGGTGGAGAACAGCGCATATCCGCGCGAGCAGGTCGGTCAGGCGCTTGCCCTCTATGTGGACGGCGACGGCTTCTGCTGCGAGGACTGCACGCTTAAATCCTGCCAGGATACGTTGTTCACCGCGCCCTTGCCGCCCCGCGAAATCCAAAAGGACGGCTTTATCGGCCCGACGCAGTTCCTGCCGCGCATCCCGCAGAGGCAGGTCTACCGTCATTGCCGCATTGAGGGCGATATCGACTTCATCTTCGGCGGCGCGGCGGCGTGGTTCGAGGACTGCGACATCGTGAGCATCGACGGCCTGCGCGACCACGGCGACCGCAAAGAACCCGCACTCGGCTTCTGCACGGCGGCATCCACCCCGGAAGGGCAGGAATTTGGCTATGTGTTCATGAAATGCCGCTTTCAGGGCGAGGGCATCCCGGACGGCACAATTTACCTCGGCAGACCGTGGCGCGAGTTCGCGAAAACCGTCCTGCTGCACTGCGAACTGGGCGCGCATATCCGTCCGGAGGGGTGGCACGACTGGAACAAGCCCTGCTTCCCTGCGACGGGCTACTATGCGGAGTTCGCATCCACCGGCGCGGGCAGCCAAGGTCAGCGCGCAGCGTATGTGCATCAGCTGACGGCGGAGGAAGCGGAAAAGTACACGTTCGAGCGGTTCTGGGCGTCTATTTCGCCGGAAGGGTGACATTGACAGTATCATACGAAAAACGCCGCAGCCGCGCTGCTTTCAGCCCGTGTCTGCGGCGAATTTTATTTATCCGGATATTTGATGAGGTCGTAGAGTGTGCCGAGTTCGCCCGCGTCGCGTGTGCCAGCCAGTTCCATCCCTAAATGCACATACTTGTCGCACTTCGATTTTGCGTCTGTCTCCAGAATCACCGGCACTTGCAGGCGGTTGCCGTCAGCGAACGCCATCTCCAGCACCTTCCGCATGTACCCCTGCCCCTGATACTTCTCCGTCACGCACACCAGCCCGACGTAGATGTGCGGCTTTTTCTCCTTGTCGTAGCGATCGTTCAGGCTTGCCCCGGCGCGCTTCATCAGCCGCGCAAACCGGCACAGTTCCCGGAAGGTCATCGCCTGAAACACGCCTTTGAGCAGTGGGAAAAACGCTGTCAGCTTCACCTTTTCGCCCGGCAGGCGATAGGCAATGAACGCTTCGCCGCGCTCACTGGTGGTGTAAAGCAGTCCGGCAGCGAGCATCGCGCGGACAAAACCGCAAATATACAATGCTGTTTTGTCAGGAGAAGAACATGCCGCCCCCATTCCGGTTTCCTTGCCGTAATCGTAGTAGCCAAAGGCATGACCGATGGCTTGAATGGATGCCTCATCCAGTGTGGTCAGATGCATTGTGCTGCCCTCCCTTTCTCCATCTTCGGAATCATCCAGAACTTGCTGCGACCAATCCAGAGCATACCAATCGCAATCAGCCACAGCAGAAAGCAGTACAGCGCCAGTTGAATCACAATCGTTATGATGATTTCCTCCTTGTGCCCGCAGATGCGCCCACGCGAATCAGCGCCACCGCGCAGGGAATCCGCCCTTCGCACAGTTCGAAACGCATGTCGGAATAGCCCGCGTCGGCGAAAAACTGCCGGTACGTTTCCAGCGTAAATTCGCGCTTGAAATCCGCGCCCGCCTTGCCGATGACGCCGGAAACGCGGTTTGTTTTGCCCTTGCCCGTTCGATTCATGTAGGTGGGGATGATAAGTTTTCCACCCGGCTTGCACACGCGGTCAAGCTCCCGCAGCGCCTGATGCGGATTATCCAGCAGGTGAATCACGTTCGCGGCGACGACGGCATCAAAGCGCGCATCGGAGTAGGGAAGATGCAGGATATCCGCCTGTTCAAACCGCACATGCGGATAATGCCCGTACTTCTTCCGGGCGCGCGCAAGCATCTTTGCGGAGAAGTCCGTCGCCGTCAGGGATTTGCAGCGCTTTGCAATCACACCGCTGAGCAGCCCTGTGCCGCACGCGCATTCCAGCACGTCGTCCGTCGGCGAAATCAGCCCCGCAACCACCTTGCACAGCTTGCGATTCGCTTTGCGGTTGATGCCATCCGCGAAAATGTCGTAGACCCATGCGACGTTGTCCCAGAACATGGCGTTCCTCCTTTCCATTATTTTCGTGCCGTCACGCACAGCCAGCCTTTGCCGTTCTTGTGCGTCTCCACTTGGCGGAAACCCACCTGTTCCAGCATGGTTTTGAGCTGTGTGTCCTTGTAAATCGTCATGCCGGGAATCTTCTCCGTCCACTTCTCGTCCTGCGCATGATCGCCATCGGACTCGTTGCAGAGAAAGAACGTCCCGCCGGGCTTCAGCACGCGCCCAACTTCACGGAAGCACGCGGGCAAGTCGCCCCAGAAATACACCGTCTCGAATGCTGTTGCCACGTCAAACTGCGCGTCATCAAACGGCAATGCCTGCACGCTTGCCAGCAGCACTTCGCAGCGGCCAGCGCTTACGGCGGTTTGGTTGAGCTTTCGCGACTTCTCTACGCTGACGGGAGAATAGTCGATACCGCACACTTTTCCCGTCGGACACTTTTTCAGCATCAGACGCAGATTCGCGCCGCCGCCGCACCCACAGTCCAGCACATCCGCATTCTCCGCCAGCGGTAGGAAGCGAAGCCCCCAGTCCGCAAGCGCCCGATGCCCGATGTTCATCATGGCGACCATGAGGCGGCCGCCGAAGCCTGTCGGCTTGCGGGTGTTCTCGAAAAACGCCATATGAATTCCTCCTTATTTCACCAGCAACACAATCAGTCCCATGTCAGCGCCCGCCCAGATTGCGCCGAGCGTCAGCAGCGCCGTAAAGCTGACGGCTTCCAGCGCGACAATCGACCAGACCATGATTGCATCCCCTTTATTTTTGCAGCACGACGATGCGGTTTGAGATATTGCGCACCAGAGGAATCTTGCCCAGCACCTTGTAAATCGGCAGGAACTCCGCCATGCCTTCGGTCAGGCTGTGCTCTTCCACCAGCTGGAAGCCCGGCAGCAGCGCCGCCAGTGCCTGCCCATCGCGAACGCCCCATGTGAACTTCGCGTGGCTGCCCTCAATTGATTTTTCCTTGAAGTTGCGCACGACCAGCGGGTTCATCACTTCCACCAGCACGGTGACGCGCGGAAAGCGCCGAGCGATTACGTCGAAAATGCGCTGCACGTCCGCTTCGCTCAGGTACATCGTCAGACCCTCGATGATGACCAGCGCGTCGCCTGATTCGCGAATCATACCGCCCCAGTCGTCCATCGCGGACATGGCGATTTGCGAGATTTTTCCGTTTTCCGGCAGCAGCTTTTCACGCACGGCGATGGTCTCCGGCAAATCGAGGTTATACCAGTGCTGATAGCCCTGCATCCGATAGCAGCGCGTATCCAGCCCGCAGGCGATATTGACCGCCACCGCGCCCGGATGTGCCGACAGATAGGTCTTTACGAGCTTATCCAGCACGATGGTGCGGGCAATGACGCCGCTGGACATGGCACTGTCCTTATCCGCCAAGGAGAAATCGTAGTCGAGCCGGCGGATGATTTCGACGGCTTTCTCGTCGCGAACTGCCCCGCGGTTTTGGGTTTCCTTCGCGCGGGCGTAGACGGTTTGCAGCATGGTTTCCGGAACCCCGGAAAGGGTGACTTTGCTGCTGGTTTCACGCATTCTTCCTGCATCTCCTGTCCCTATCAATCCGCCTTGCGGCAGATAAACCACGCAATGCTCTTCAAGCTGCCGACGTCCACCTGCGCGTACATGCCCTGCAAACGCTTCCGCAGGCTGTCCACTGTCTCGTAGGGCGGCGTGAAGAACTTTGTCGGCTCGTAAACGTGGCGAATCATCCAGTCCGTGCGCTTGTGTTCGCCTGATACATAGAAGCAGCCGCAGAATGTTCCGCCGGGTTTCAGCACGCGGAATGTCTCGCGGTAAGCCGCTTCCTTGTCCGGGAACGCATGGAAGCCGTTGAGCGACAGCACCAGGTCAAATTGCCCGTCTGCAAACGGCAGCGCGCCGACATCCCCCTGCTGGAACTTTACGTTCGTCAGGTTCAGCTTTTCCGCCTTTTCCTTTGCCTGACCCATCATGTCCGGCGAATAGTCCAGACACGTCACGTCTGCTTTCGGCAGCGTCTGGTAGACCGGCATGGTCAGGATGCCCGTGCCGACGGGAACTTCCAGCATCTTGCCCGCGAAATCCTCCGGGATGCCGGACAGCGCCTTGGACAGGTAGTCCTCGCACTCCCGCCGGTTCATCGCCCACACCATGCGGCAGACCGCCTTGCCGGAGAAGGTCGAACAGGTAATCATGCCGTCGTAAAAATTGTTCGATCCGGTCAGATGATACGCCCCGCGGATGGCGTTTTTCCGCTGCTCACTTTCCATACGCTGCACTCCTCTAATTTTCGTTAGTTTTCGCTAACATCAGGCGCTGAAAAAACTGCCTTTCGGCAGTAGTAGGGGGGGATTCCTCCACGTCGGTTTGTTATGACAAACTAATTCTATCACGTTTTGGGGCATAAATCAATCCGGTCTTTTCCCGAAACAGAGAAAATACGAAAAAAGGATGCCCACTTTTGCAGCGGGTATCCCTTTCGCGATTGCATCCATACAGCGGCTTGCCATTCGGACTATCCTATTTTGGGATTCATTATGCGGCACGTTTTCGTCTGGGAATCGTATTATTTTAGGAAGAAGCGAATCAGCGTTTCCTTCTTCTTGTTGTACGGCGTGTAGCGCATCGGCAAATCCAGCCACAGCGCCTTTTTGACGATGCTCTTGTCATGCGTGAAGCAGCGGAAGCTGTCACGCCCGTGGTAGCCGCCCATGCCGCTGTGTCCAACGCCGCCGAAGGGCATCCGGCTCGTCGCCAAGTGGATGATGGTGTCGTTGATGCACCCGCCGCCGAAAGGCAGCGTGTCCAGCACGCGGCGCTGCACGGCACGGTCTTTCGTGAACAGGTAGCACGCCAGCGGATGCGGCCGTGCGGCAGCGAAGGCAATTGCTTCGTCGATGCTGCTGACGGGCAGAATTGGCAGAATCGGGCCGAAAATTTCCTCCTGCATGACCGGGCTGTCCGGCGAAACATTGCGGAGGATGGTCGGCGCAATGCGCAGGGCAGCAGGGTCGATACTGCCGCCGTAGACGATTTGACCCGATGCCATCAGCCCGGTCAGGCGGTCGAAGTGCTTTTGGTTGACGATGTGGACGTACTCCGCGCTGTGCAGCGGGTCAGGGCAGAGCTGGTCGAACTGCTTTTGCAGCGCCGCAACGAAAGCGTCTTCGACTTCGCGCGCCACCAGCACATAATCCGGCGCGACGCATGTCTGCCCGGCGTTGAGCAGCTTGCCGAACGCAATCCGCCGCGCGGCGAGCGTCAGGTCAGCATCTTTCGCGACAATCACCGGGCTTTTGCCGCCCAGTTCCAGCGTTGCGGGGGTCAAATGCTCCGCTGCGCGGCGAAGCACCTCCTGCCCGACGTGACTGCTTCCGGTGAAGAAAATCTTGTCGAACGGCTGGTCAAGCAGGGCTTGATTTTCCGTGCGCCCGCCCTCGACAACGGCAACTTCCTCCAGCGGGAAGCATTCGGCGCAGATTTGCCGGATGATGGCGGAAGTCGCGGGTGCATCCTTCGACGGCTTCAGGATGCAGCAGTTGCCGCCCGCCAGCGCGCCAAGCAGCGGTTCGATGGTCAGCAGAAATGGGTAATTCCACGGGGACATGATGAGCACGACGCCCATCGGGTCGTGGCGGATGAAGCTGCGCGCCGGGAACTGCGCCAGCGGCGTGAGAACGTGCGTATCGCGGCAGTAGCGGCGTGTCCGGCGGAGCAGGTAGCCCAATTCCGACAGCACCATGCCGATTTCACACATGTACGCTTCCGTCCCGCACTTGCCGAGGTCGCCTTGCAGGGCAGCTTCAATATCCTGCTCGTGTGCCAGAATCGCGCGGCGCAGGCGGCGAAGCTGGTCAAGCCGATGCGGCACGGGGCGCGTTATGCCGGACGCAAAGCAGGCTTTTTGCGCGGCGAACAGCGCGGCAATATCCGCGTGGGGCGCATCGGGCGTCATGACGGCGCGGAGGATGTCCTCCAAGGCGAAGCGGTTCAGCAGCGTGTCCTGCGCGGCAATCCGCGCGACGGCGGGAATATCCCGATGATACAGCGTTGGGAGGGTCAAACCATACCCCGCATGGAACACGAGGTCGCGCATCCATGCCGCCAGCGCAGCCGCGCCGTCCGCATCTGCGGCGCACAGCCCCGCGCCGATTGCCATGTCGGACAGCGCCTTTCGCCGCGCACCTTCGGACTGCGCAATCATCGGCGCAAGCAGCAGCGGGAGCGTCTCGTCCGGCGAAAGCTGCTTTACTGCGGACAGGGCATTCAGCAGCGCGGGCAGCACCGCATCATGTGAAACAGCGAAGGCTTCCGCGGCATCCAGCGACGCGGTGTACAGCGCGCGGCGGCTCGCCAAATCGGAGGAGAAGCGTTCGTTTTCCGGCACGGCAGCATCGTCGCTGACGGCAATCAGCTGTCCGGTCAGCGCACGAAGGGCGTTTTCTGCCTTTTGACGCTCTTCGCGCGGCAGAAGGCGACTCATGCCCGCGCAGATGGCGTGCGCAATTGTCCAAATCCCTGTGCGGAGCAGCGATTCGCGCGATTGAAGCGCCAACATCGCGTCATCCATCAGCACATAGCGGCTGGTATGCGCTCGAAGCGAAAAGCGGCGTGATTTTCCGCGTGCTGGGTCGAACACGTCACCTGTTTCTGCGAATACAGCGGATGCATCCGCCGCTGCTGGCAGGAGAATCAGCGGAATCGCGCGCCACTGCTCGAATGTTTCCGCATGTCCTTTTGTGTGCAGACGCGCCAGCAGCGCCTGACCCAGCGCCATTGCGTCATTGCCGCCGACGGCAAGAATTGCCTGCGCCTGTTTGTCGGTGAAGGCTTGCAGGGCAGTATCAACGTCCGTGCGGGTCAGCGCGCCGTCCTTGCTGTCCGACAGTGACACGGCGGCGTGGACTGCGTACATGATTTGGCTGTCCTCCAGCACGGGGAGCAGGAGTGATTCGCAATCGACGGCATGGGCATCGCCGATGACGAGAACGCAGCCGATTTGGCGGCTGCGCAGGAGTTCCGGCAGTGCTGCCAAGCTGTCCAGCCGGGAAGGGAATACGGGATGCGCAGGGAGCGGAAGCTGTTTCATGAGCATGTCCTCCGGTGGGGTTGATATGAGTTTTGACCAATGCAATTAGTGGATGCGGTAAAGAAAATAGTGTGATTTGATTGTGACAGCGATTACATCATCTGCACCAGCAGCATATACACAATCGTGCCGCCGGCAATGCCAATCAGGCTCGACCAGTGCTGCTTCTCCTTCAAAAAGTTGTCCACGAAGATGACCACGAACATAGCGGTCATGACGAAATCAAGTCCCTTGGTGTCGAACGGAAAAAGTCCGCCGAGCAGGCGCCCAGCGCCGCGCCCGCAACCCAGTAGCACCAGTCCAGCACCGTCACCCACAGGTAGAACCAGCCGCGGTCAACCTCCGGCGGCACGTCGGCGGAGCAGGTGATGGAGAAGGTTTCGTCGCACAGGCCAAAGATGAGCAGCGGCTTCTTCCAGCCTGTCCCGGCGTACTTGCCCAGCAGAGACAGCCCATAGAACAGGTGGCGCGCCTGAATCAGCAGCGCCATCAGAAACGTCTCCAGTGGCGCAAAGGCTGAAAGCAGCATCGACACGGTGACATATTCCAGCGAACCGCCGAAAATTGTCATCGCCATGCACATCGGGTAGAGGAACGAAAAGCCCTTGGTGCGCATCAGCAGACCATACGCGAAGCCAAGGAAGAGAAAGCCCGCCAGAATCGGCAGTGTGTGGGGGAAAAGCCGCCCGAAACGCGCGCTTGACCGTGCCGCACGGCGTCTTGGGTATTTTTGCCGATGATTCGTCTGGATATGCAGGCGCATCGGAAGAAACAGGCTGCATGGAAAATGACCTCCCCGTAAAATATAGAGCACTGGTGGGAATTATACAACGGAAATCCGCCGCGGTCAAGCAGGGTTGCAATTCGCGCGGGGTGATGGTATACTAAGAAACAGCAAAAAGCGACAGCAAGCGCACAACGCGCGGAAGGAGCAATACCATGGCGGAGCAGGAGCAGACGGTAGATCAGCAGCAGGAAAAAGCGCGCGAAAAGGCGGAGGATGACCGCTATCAGCGGGCGGAACAGCAGCAGGCGGCGTATGATGATGAGTACGAGAGCCGCCGTGAAACGCTGTCCGCACTGGCGCTGTTTCAGCAGGATTCGGTGGAGCAGCTGGCGGGCGGCAGCCGGCAGAATCGCCGGGATTATTATCAGAAGCTGCTTTCCCGGCTGTATATTGAGCTGCGCGACTTGGGGGCGTCCATGCTGCTGGATCAGCTGGATGCACAGCTGACGCAGAAGCATCAGGGCAAATGCGCCATGCTGGTGTACAGCGCGGTGACGCAGTGCTATCAGATGCTGGTACTGGATGCGCCGATGGCGGATGCCGCGAACGCCGTGCCGGATGTGTTCACTGCCGAGCGTGAGCCGATGACGTGGGAGCTGCTGGCGTCTTATTCGGCAGACCCGGAACTGCCTGTGCGCGCATCGTTTACAACCCGCGTGCGTGTGCTGCGGTCGGTCAGCCGCCTGCTTTATCAGGCGCGCCGGGACGGGCGGAGTGCCGCACCGGAGGAAGATGCGCTTCGTGCGCGCCTGCAGGAGTATCAGCTGATGGCGAAGATGCAGGATGAATCGCTGGAGAACGCTGCCCGGCAGGTGGAGGAAGCGAATAGAAAGGTGGAAGAGACCCGTGCCGGCAGGGCAGAGGAAGAAATCAAGCCGATAAAGGAAAAGCTGCTGGCGGAATTTGAAGAAAAACTGAAGGCGCAGGAAGCCCAGTTTGCACAGGCAGGGCGCGCCAAATTCCAAGAGGCGTTTGGACAGCAGCAAAAGGCGGTTCGCGAGCGGATGGAGGATGAAGCGCGCTGGGCGGCACAGCTGTTTGACGACGCGGGGATGCAGTACGACAAACTGCGGCAGGATTTCGCGCGGATGCAGGAGGAGCAGAATGCCCGGATGCAGCAGTGGCAGACGGCGATTTATCAGGCGGATACGCGGATGCTGGGGCAGTGCTACGTCGGCATGGCGACGAAACTCGGCGACGCGGTGGATCAGGCGATTGCCAAGCTGATGAAGCCGGAAATGAGCGCCGAGGAAGCCAAACCCCTGCTGGAACTGCGCGCGGTAATGCTCAGTCAGCTGACCCGGCTGGAATACGCCATGAAGCGCTTGGGACTGGTGGTCATCCGCCCGCAGCGCGGCGATACCTTCCAAAATGACGTGCATACGCTGACGACAACGTCCTCCGAGACAATCAATGTGCCGGAATTTGCGAAAATTGACCAGTGCATTACTCCCGGCGTGCTGGCGGAGCGCGCAGATTTGCGCTTCCGCGAGGTGATTGTGCCGGCGGTGGTTACATTGATGGTGGACTGAGAAAAGCCCTTTTGCGCGGGATGAAAAACCATCGGAAAATCGTTGAATCAGTGCAGGCGGGAAGGTCTGCGCAATATCTCATAATATCTCATAGAGGTGAATCCCCTGATGAAAAAGGGTGTATTTCTGGCGCTGCTGCTCATGCTGCTGGCGGCTTTTCCGGCGCTGGCGGAAGATGTGTACTATGCGGATGCGTCGCAGGGCGGCAGTGTGACGAGCGACAAGGGGTATCTGTCCGTGTCATGTCCGCTGGATACGGACAGCCGCGTTACAATGACCATCCGCGATGAGTGGGGATCGACGGTCTATCAGCGCGATTACGGCGTGTGCAGCGGAATGTTCGCGTCAGAGGAAGTGTATCTGCCGCAGATTGGCGCACAGACGACGTATCGCGTCACCCTGTCCACGGACAGCGGTGAAAACAGCTTCACGGTCGTTCGCGTTGCGCCAAGATTGACGGATTCCAACGTCACGACGGCGGGACTGCCGCTGTCGGATGTTAGCGGCGTTTCGTCGCCTAAAAAGGCGATTTTGCTGGATTTGAGCGCGCTGAATAATCAACTGCCGATGGTCGTGCCGATGGTCTCCGGCGATGTGCAGCTTGGCTGCGTAACGTTCACGGTGCGCAACGGTCAATTGAGCGTATCGGCGGAATTGACGGTGGATGGCACGATTGACCGCGCGGCGGTGTATGTGGCGAAGTCCGCCCTCTCCGCGCAGACGCTGGGTACGCGCCGCTTTGACGGCAAGAAGGTCGGGCTGAACAAGAAAGTCAATGTCGATGGGCTGGGTTATGCTGCCGTGCTGGTGCAGATGACGGTTTCCTACGATCAGGACACCGCGACGCCGCTGATGCCGGATGAGAACTTCGTGCAGGAACAGACGGAACTGTGGGACGCGATGCAGGAAGAAACGGTCAACGAGGCGGTCGGCTGACTAACTTTCTCACGGATAAACACGCGGGCATAGCATGAAAGCGCGCCCAACTGAATCGCGAAAAGGGTGTCGAGAGGGTCGAAGACCCTTCGCAGGTGCAGGGCAGCGCCCTGCTGGGGTCAAGGGGCAACGCCCCTTGCGTTTCCTTAATCAACACGCGGGCACTGTATGAAAAAGTCGCCAACTCAATCGCGCGGAAGGGTCAAGGGAGGAACTCCCTTGCGCCTCCCCGAAGGTAAGGAGAATACGAATGGAATTGACGGTGCTGGGGATGAATGGACCGTTTCCGGCGGCGAATGGCGCAACGTCGGGATATTTGATGCGCGGGGAAAAGACGCGCGTGGCGATGGATATGGGCAGCGGGACGCTCGGAAGGCTGACGGCGCTGATGCCGCCGGAGAAGCTGGATGCGCTGCTGCTCTCGCACTGGCACTTCGATCATTGCAGCGACGTGCTGCCGCTCTTGTTCCGCTTGCAGGCGTGCGCGGCAAAACCGCTGGATGTCTACGCGCCGGTGGACGAATCGTCGATGGTGCGCAAGGTGGTGCAGCAAAACAGCGCTTTCTGCCTGCATGACGTGCAAAAGGACGACAAGGTGCAGATTGGCGAATTTTCCGTGCGCGTTTTTGCCGCGCGTCACCCTGTGCCGGGGGTTATGTACCGCGTGACGGACGGCGAAAAGACGCTGTGCTACACCGGCGACACCAATACCGTGGAGGGGCTGACGGACTTCGCGCAGGACGCGGATCTGCTGCTGGCGGATGGGCTGTTTCCGACGGAAATGTGGCAGGAGGGTCTGCCGCACCTCGCCGCGGCGCAGACGGCGGAACTGGCGCGCGATGCTCGCGTGAAGAAGCTCGTTATCACCCACCTGAATCCGAACATCGACCCGGAAACGCTGCTCAAACAGGCGCGGGCGATTCGCGCGGACGCGGAGCTGGCGCATATCGGCGCAACGTATCGTGTCTGACGCGCGAACATGGCGTACATTGCTGCAAACCGCCCTCTTGCCCTGCGCGGCACTGCTGATGATGGCGGGCATCGCCCTCGGCTTCCAAGCGCCGACGAGTGCAATGCCGATGCTCTGCGTGTCGTCGGCGCTGGCGGGATTGCTTCTGCTGGGACGGCGGAGAACGCGCGCGGCGGGCTGCCTGCTGCTGACGTTCCTGCTTGGCGCGGCGCTGGGCATCCGCACGGCGAATCCGACGCTTCCGCCGGAAGGAGACGCGCAGGTGACAGGCGTCGTTGCGGGCGAGGTGGACTTCCGCGCGGAGAAGGGGCAGGTACGCGTTATCCTGCGGGACGTGACGCTGAACGGTGAGCGCATTGCATCTGGCGCGTACTGGACGTTCTACCTTAAGGCGGATGAAAATATCCCGGACTTCCTGACGCCGGGGGCAAGAATCAGCATGACCGCCGAAGTCTATCATCCGCAAGGCCAGCGGAATCCGCATGGTTATGACTTCCGGCAGGCTCTGCGGCAGAAGAATATCCTGATAGGCCTGTATGGTGCGGCGAAACTGCAAGCGCTGCCGGACGGGCTTTCTCTTTATGGGCTGGCGGCACGGTTCAATCACCGCATGGCACAGACATTGAGAGACGTTTGCGGCGAGAAAGCTGGACAGCTGGCGAGTGCGGTGCTGCTGGGAATGCGCGACGAAGTGCCGGACGAGGAACAGGAACAGTTCCGGCGGCTCGGCATTGCGCATATTCTGTCCGTTTCGGGCTTCCATGTGGGCGTGCTGGTCGCCTTGCTGGCGCTGCTGATAATGCCGGTGAAGCATCGGCGGCTTCGGATGGCGCTGACATTGCCGATGCTGCTGGCGTACGCGTTCCTGACAGGTGGAAATGCGCCCGCCATCCGCGCCGTGCTGCTCTGGGCGCTCGTCTGCTGGGGAAGAATTCGCCACAAGCGGGTGCTGATGCCGCATGTGCTGTGCGCATCGGCAATGATTCAGCTGATGTTTGCGCCCGCACAGCTGTTCAGCGCGTCGTTCCAGATGACGTACGGCGTGATGGCGGCGATTTGCGGGATAACGGCGCAGACCGCCCCGAACGCGCAGAAAAAGCGCGGCTGGAAGGGGAAGATACTGTCCCTGCTGTCCGTCTCCGCGGCGGCGCAGTTCGGCGTGCTGCTGCCGGAGCTGTACTGGTTCGGGCGCGTGCCGCTGCTGGGCATTGCGGTGAATGTGCTGCTGGTGGCGGGGATGAACGTGCTGCTCCTGCTGGATTGGGTGACGCTGCTGCTGACGCCGATTCCGTGGCTGGCGGCGCTTCCGGGGGCGGCGACGCGCGCAGTCAGTGAGGGATTCCTGCGCCTGGTGAACGCACTGGGGCAGTTCGCACCGACGCTGTGGACACGTCAGCCGGATGCGTGGGTGGTACTCGGCTGGCTGCTGGTGTTTGCGGCGCTGCTGCCGTTCGGAAAGAGCCGGAACCGCTGGCAGAACCGCAAAAAGCGGCTGCCGATGCTTGCGGCAGGGGCAGTGCTGATGGCGACGATTTTGCTGCCCGCGCCGTTTTCCGGGACGGAATATATTCAGCTTGACATGGGCGACGCTGATGCCGCTGTGCTGCGGCAGGAGAAACATGTGCTGGTCGTGGATGCGGGCGAATACGGCGGCGATTTGGCATCATACCTGCGCGCGGAGCATCTGCCGGTGGATTTGCTCGTGCTGACGCATTTGCACAGCGACCACGCGGGCGGCGTGCGGGAACTGCTGGATGAGGGCATACCAATTCGCCGGTGCGTGATGCCGTCCGGCGCCCTGACGGCGGATTTCGACGAAGAGGTACTCCCGCTGCTGGCGCGGATGGAGGAAAACGGCACGGTCATCGAAACCGTCTGCCGCGGCGATATTCTCCAGTGGGCGGAAGGCAAGCTGACGGTTCTCTTTCCGCCGGAAGAATTTTCAGCGTCGAACGCCAATGACGGCTCGATGGCGCTGCTGGTGGAGGCGGAGGGCGTGAAGCTGCTGCTGACAGGCGATTTGAGCGCGCGGTACGGGCAGTACGCCGCCGTATCCGCCGACGTGGTGAAAGCAGCGCATCACGGGTCGAAGAACGGCACGACGCAGGCGTTTTTGGACGAAAGCGCGCCGACTGCCGTGCTGGTGTCCACCAAACGAGAGAATGCGGCGGACTATCTGCGCGGCATCACCGATGCGGATGTGTACAGTACGCTGGAAAGCGGAGCCATTATCATCCGCATGGCAGATGGACACTTTACCATCGAACAATTTGAGGAAATGCAATGAATCACAATGAATTTGTGCAGACACTGAAAGCCGGAAAGGTCAGCGGCGCGTACCTGTTTGAGGGCGTGGAGGAGAATATCAAGAGCGTGACGCTGGCCGCGCTGCGCAAGGCGGTGCTGGCGGACGGACTGGCGGAGCTGAACGAGAGCGTTATGGAGAATCCGTCGGCAGGGGAGATTATTGCGGCGTGTGAAACGCTGCCGTTCGCGTCGGACAAGCGGCTGGTTGTTGTGCGGGAGCTGAATGGCACGACCGGGCGGAGCGAGGCGGAAGAGCGGCTCGTCAGCTACATCCCGAAAGTGCCGGATTCGTGCGTGCTGGTTATCTATGTGCGCGGCAAGGCGGACGGGCGCAAGAAGCTCTATTCGGCGGTGAAGAAGAAGGGGGGCATCGTATCCTTCGAGCCGCTGGGGGATGCGGAACTGAACGGGTGGATTGTCCGCGTGTTCCAGCAGAACGGGAAGAAGTGCGCGCCGGACGTGGCGAGCCTTTTGTCCTTCACGGTCGGCAATGACACGGCGCTGCTGCGCGCGGAAATCGAGAAGCTGACGGCGCTGGCGGGCGACCGCGACACCATCACGGAGAATGACGTTCACGCTGTGGCGACGCGCTCCATCGAATGCACGGTGTTCGAGATGGTGGACGCCGTCGTCGCGGGGCAGCGCGCGCGGGCGCTGATGCTCCTGCGCGATATGCTGACCGCCGGGCAGGAGCGGCTGGGCATTCTGGCAATGCTGCTGCGGCAGTACCGGCTGATGCAGCATGTGAAAATCATGCAGTACGAGAAACTGAGCCGGCAGGAGCTGGTGAAGAATCTTGGCATTGCGCCGTTCGCGGCGGAGCGCACAATGCGGCAGGCGCAGGGCTACACCGGTGCGCAGGTGCGGCGCGGCGTGGGAATCTGCCTTGACACGGAATACAAGGTGAAGGCAGGGCAGTACAACGAGGACGGCGCGCTGGAAACGGCGGTGCTGGCGCTGTTAGGGCTGCGTGGGTAGAGATTTTCAAAGGACAAGGAGGATAAAACGATGGTGAATCAGTATGTGCTGAAGGTCTATCCGCTGGGGTTGGGGAACGAGGTTTACAGAACGCTGGAAATCTGCGGGGACAGCACGCTTGACCAGCTGTGCGATGCGATTATGGAGGCGTTTGACTTTTTCCAGGAGCATCTGTATGAGTTCTGCATGGACAATAAAATGTTCAGCGAACACTGCTATCAGTATAATCCGCTGGCGGAAGAATTGGGCATGGAAAGCCCTTCGACAGACATTGCACTGGACAAAATCGGCTTGCAGAAAGGGCAGAAGTTCACCCTGCATTACGATTTTGGCGACGACTGGATGTTCCCGATTCGCGTGATGGAAATCAAGCAGATCCCGCGCAAAAAGAAGCCCTGCGTCATCAAAGCCAAGGGCGAGATTCGGCAATATCCGAACTAATACTATTTTCAAATTCACCTGCGCCATCTGCTTGCGCCTTTTCCGCGCTTGCGTCCGCTTATTCCACTTAGCGTAGCGCTGCTACGCTGCGTTTCATTCGCGTTAGCCAGCGCGAAAAATTCGCTTCGCATCTTGGCGCATTCTCATTTGGAAATAGTATAAGAGGAAGATTCGGACGAAGAATAATACGATTTCCAGATTCACCTGCGCTATCTGCTTGCGCCTTTTCGCAAGTACCACCCGCTGACGATCATGTTCAGCGGGCGTTTTTGTATTTCTCCTGTTTTTCCCTGCAAAAGGGGTTGCAATTCGGGCGGAAAGCGCGTATGATATGCACATGGAACGAAATTCATCCGGTGGGCAATAAATGACCCACTAAATGATGCAGGAGGCGAAACGCAATGGAGCGTGTGTATAATTTTTCCCCCGGTCCGTCGATGCTGGCACAGCCGGTGCTGGAGAAGGCGCAGAAGGACTTGATGGTCTACGGAAACACGGGCATGTCTGTGATGGAGATGTCGCACCGCAGCAAGATGTATACCGATATCTTCGACAAGACGGTCGCGGACTTGCGCGCACTGATGCACATCGGGGATGATTACGAGGTGCTGCTGCTGCAAGGCGGCGCGACGCTGCAATTTTCCGCGATTCCCCTGAATCTGATGGTCAAAGGCAAGGCGGATTATGTCGATTCAGGCAATTTCGCGCACCTCGCCGCAGAAGAAGCAAAGCGCTACGGCGAAGTCAATATCGCCGCGACCAGCCGCGCGGACAACTACACCTGCGTTCCCGACATGGCGGCGGCGAAGTTCGACCCCGACGCGGATTACGTTCATATCACCCAGAACAACACCATCTACGGCACGCGGTTTGTGGAACTGCCGGATGTCAAAGCGCCTCTTGTTGCAGACGCAAGCTCCATGATTCTCTCCGAACCGATGGATGTGAACCGCTACGGGGTGATTTACGCCGGGGCACAGAAGAACATCGGCCCGTCCGGCCTGTGCGTTGTGATTGTGCGCAAGGACTTGCTCGGCCACGCGAAGCCCATCTGCCCGAAGCTGATGGACTGGAAGGTCGAAGCCGACAAGGGCAGCATGTACAACACGCCGAACACTTGGGGCATCTATCTCGCCGGGCTGACGTTCGACTGGCTGCTGTCCATCGGCGGCGTGGAGGCGATTTATCAGGTGAATCAGGAGAAGGCAAAGCTGCTGTATGATTTCCTTGATAACAGCAAGCTGTTCAAGGCGACGGCGCAGAAGAAGTATCGCAGCTTGATGAATGTGACGTTCGTGACGGGCGACGCGGAGAAGGACGCGGCGTTTGTGAAGGCGGCGGCGGCACAGGGTTTGGTGAATTTGAAGGGCCATCGGACGGTGGGCGGTATGAGAGCGTCGATTTATAACGCTATGCCCATGGAAGGGGTCAAGAAATTGGTGGAGTTCATGAAGGAATTTGAGAGGGCAAACGCTTAAGGTAGGGAAAAAAGAGGATAAACACGCGGGCAAAGCAATCAAAAACTTCCAATGAAATTTAGCCGCATGGAAGGGGTCAGCCGAAGGAGTCCAGAGGGCGATCGGAAAGCCCTCTGGAAGTATGCCAATTAGAAAAATCAACGATGGGGTTTATCCGCAGCTGAACTTGCCCAGGACGGGAAATTTTACTTCTGCGAAGGTGCATCCGCCATCATTATTGTGAGGAGAAAAATCATGTTCAAAATCAAGACGCTGAATGCGATTTCCGATGTCATCCACGAGGAATTGTCCGCGGAACAGTACGTCATCAGCCCGGAAGAACCTGTGCCGGAGGGCATTCTCGTGCGCTCGGCGGTCATGCACGACGCGCCGCTGAACCCGGAACTGCTGGGCATCGCGCGTGCCGGGGCGGGCGTCAATAATATCCCGCTCGAAAAGTGCACCAAGCAGGGGATTGCCGTATTCAATACCCCCGGCGCGAACGCCAATGCCGTGGCGGAACTCGTGCTGGGCGCGCTCGTGCTGGGCAGCCGCAACGTTGCCGCGGGCATCCGGTGGGCGGATACGCTCAAAGGACAGGAGAACGTGCCGAAGCTCGTTGAGAAGGGCAAGGGACAGTTCGTCGGGCCGGAGCTGCGCGGAAAGACGCTCGGCGTGATTGGTCTGGGTGCGATTGGGCGGCTCGTCGCGAACGCCGCCAGCGCTGGATTCGGCATGAAGGTCGTCGGCTGCGACCCGTTTATTTCGGTCGAAAGCGCATGGGCATTGAGCAGCAGCGTCCGCCGCGCTGCGACGAATGAGGACGTATTCGCACAGGTGGATTACATCACCTTCCACGTCCCGCTGAATGATAAAACGCGCGGCAGCATCAACGCAGCGACAATTGCGAAGATGAAGAAGGGCGCGATTCTGCTGAACTTCTCCCGCGGCGAACTGGCGAATACCGCGGACGTGAAGGCGGCGCTGGCGTCCGGGCAGCTCGGCGGCTATGTGACCGACTTCCCGTGCGAGGAGCTGCTCGGCGTGGAGAAAGTGACGTGTATTCCGCATCTGGGCGCATCGACCCCTGAAAGCGAGGACAACTGCGCTCGGATGGCGGCGGCGGAACTGCGCGACTATCTCGAAGTCGGCTCGATTCGCAACAGCGTCAACCTGCCGGATGTGCCGCTGGGCGCGCCCGAAGGCGTCCGTGTGCTGGTCATCCACGAGAACGTCCCGAATATGGTCGCGACGATTACGACCTGCGTTTCGGCGGAGCAGATCAACATCGACAACCTCGTCAACAAGTCCCGCAAGGACGTTGCGGTGACGGTGATGGAGCTGTCTGACCGCCCGTCGAAGATGGCGCTGAACGTCATTTCCTCGATTGCGGGCGTGATTCGCGTCAGAGTGTTTGGATAATAAGGAGAAGCCCCTGCGGTGGAAGTGCTTCCGATTGCCGCAGGGGTTATACTCTTTCCGGATTCACATGAGCCATCTGCTTGCGCCTTTTCCGCTCTGGCGTCCGCTCATTCCACTTAGCGTAGCGCTGCTACGCTGCGTTTCATTCGCGTTAGCCAGAAGAAAAAATTCGCTTCGCATCTTGGCGCATTCTCATTTGGAAATAGTACAGACGGGTCGTTCAATCGTAAAGCCTCATTAGAAACGGTTTGATGATAGCACGGTTTTTTCCTTGTTTCAAGGGGGCTTTTGGAAAGATTTCGACAATATTTCTTGCCTATCAGTTAAGTAACAAAAAACCGGAAAATTCAAGGACAAAAGGCACAATGCAGCGATAAAAACCAGCGACAGGAGTGGCGAAACCGAAGGTCTCCAGCAGACGACCGCAGACTTCGTCCGTTTTCATTGCCCTCTGGAAGCATGGAAAAGACCAGTGTGAAAAGGAAGTCAACCATGCCTATCAGCATAGAATCAGAAAAAACCACCCAACGAAACCATTTTCGTTCTGGTAAGAAATCGGACATTCTTGACAAAACGCAACTTTTGTGTATACTAAAATTATAGCATCTTCTATTCCATAGACCCCCAAGACGCTAAGGGAGGAAATCAAACATGAAACACTGGGTCGCACAAGCGCTTTCTCTGCTGATGGCACTCTGCCTGTTTCTGCCCTGCTTCGCCGCAGCGGAAGAAGCCGCGCAGACCGCCGTCACCATCGACTTTGAGGATGGCAACGCCGCCGCATTCAGCCAGTCTGGCTCCTGCACCGTCGGCGTGACGGAATCACAGGCACACAGCGGTAAGCAGAGCCTGCGAGTTTCTGGACGCGGCAGCAATAACTGGGATGCCGTTGACCTCTCCGCCGCGTCGGTTGGCATTGAAGCCGGCGCGAAAGTCCACCTGTCCGCCTGCGTCTACGTCGAAAGCTCGGAGGACGGCGTTATGGCGATTGGCAAGGCGGGCGGCGATTACGCCTACTACGCGCAGGTGAACGTCAAGGGCAAGGAGTGGACGGAAATCTCCTGCGATTTCGAGGCGGACGCGGGCGTCAATATCCGCTTCCTCACGGCGTCGGATAACTATCTGGGCAAAAACTACTGCCTTGATGATGTTACGCTGACCATCACCGCGCCCGAAAAGATGGATTACTCCGACGCGCCGCAGATTCACTACACGTCGGACTTTACCAGCGGCACGGACGGCTGGTATGCGCGTTCTGCGGGCGGTGCCACCATCGAGACGACCGCTGACGGGCTGTACATCACCGGGCGTACCGCGACGTGGAACTCTCCCGGCCGCGACTTCGACCTTGTGCCGGGGCGCGCCTACAACCTGTCCGTGCAGGTGAAGCAGGACGAGATGGATTCGTGCAGCTTCATCCTGTCCGTCGCCCATACCCGCGACGGCGAGGAATCCTATGAGAACATTGTCACCGGCACGGCGAAGAAGGGCGAATGGGCAATGCTGTCCGGCTCGTACATTCCCGGTCGGTATGACAAGTATGTGCTGTACGTTGAGGGTGCGGGCAAGGAAACGTCCTTCACCATCCGCAATTTCACCTGCGACGAGAAGATTGACTCCTTCGACACCACTTCGCTGCCTGTCCTCAAGACGCTCTATGCGGATAAGTTCGATTTCGGCACGGCGGTTGTTGCCAGTGAAGTGGCGGACAGCAAACGCATGGCGTTCTACGGCAGCCAGTTCACCATCATGACCGCGGGCAACGAGATGAAGCCGGATTCGCTGCTGGACATGGCGGCGTGCCGCAAGCTCAGCCGCACGGACGACACGGCCGTCGCTGTGAAGTTCGACAACTGCATTCCGTTCCTCGATTGGTGCCGCGACAATGGCGTGAAGGTGCATGGGCATGTGCTGGTGTGGCACTCCCAGACGCCCGAAGCCTTCTTCCATGAGGGCTACGCGACCCACAAGCCGCTGTGCAGCCGCGAAACCATGCTCGCCCGCATGGAAAGCTACATCCAGCAGGTGCTGACGTGGACGAACGAGAATTATCCGGGGCTGATTGTCTCGTGGGACGTTGTGAACGAAGCCGTGGCGGACGGCAGCGACCAGCTGCGCGAATCCAACTGGACAAAGACAATCGGTCAGGATTTCGTGAACCGCGCGTTTGAGTACGCTCGCAAGTACGCCGCGGACGGCGTGAAGCTGTACTACAATGATTACAACACCCCCCTTGACCCCAAGCTGCACGGCATCTGCGTTCTGCTGGACAGCCTGATTGCGGATGGCACGATTGACGGCTACGGCTTCCAGGCACACTACTCCGTCGGCAGTCCGACGATTGACCGCGTGGATTGGGCGTTCCAGCAGATTGCCAAGCGTGATTTGCTCCTGCGCGTGTCCGAACTTGACGTGGGCATTGACGATACAAGCGAGGAAAATCTGCAGAAGCAGGCGAAGTATTACGGCAACCTGATGAAGATTTTCCTGCGTTACGCCGACCGCATCGAAGCGGTGCAGGTATGGGGCACGGTGGACGACATGAGCTGGCGCGCGGACAAGTACCCGCTCCTGTTCGACAAGGATGCCCAGCCGAAGCCCGCGTTTGACACGCTGGTGGAACTGGCGCAGTAAATCCATCATAAAGGCACACCGCACAATCCATTTGCCAGCCGACCACCTCATTTGTGCGGTGTTACCCTAACTTTAAGGAGGCGACGAAGATGAAGAAGAAGAGTTTTGCCCTATTGCTGGCTGCGGCGCTGCTGCTGTGCCTGCTGCCGGGAATGGCGCTGGAAGCGAAGGCGGAAACCATCCGCAACACATGTCCTTTCTGTTACAAGATGGCAGATCTTGAGATTACAGGATTCGATCGATTCAACGACGATTATCATTATGTAATTTACAAATGTCCACTCTGCGGTACAGGCAGCCATGCCCTATTTGTTCCAATCAGCCTTCACTCTGGCGGCACCGAAACGCCGACCTGCACCACGGGCAAAACCTGCACCCGGTGCGGCACTCAATACGGCAAACTCGGTCACGACTGGGGCGCATGGCAATCCAGGGGCAACAACAGTGAGCATTTCCGCACCTGCCAGCGCGACGGCTGCGATGCGATGGACACCGCAAGCTGCTCCGGCGACAGCAGTGCGACCTGCATCACCCTGGGAACATGCACTACCTGCGGCGGGCAGTACTACGGCGCACATGCCTTCCTTGAGGCTCCGAACTGGGATTCGGATGCCGAAAACCACTGGCTTAGCTGCACCGTCTGCCACGAAGCGAAAACTAAGGTGGGCGCACATTTATTCGTTCAGGGCAACGATAGCTCGTGCCTTAAGTCCGCAGCCACCTGCGTTTCTCCGCCCGTGTACTACACAAACTGCGCTTACTGCTACCGCAAGGGAACGGATACTTATGTACACCCATGGTATGGACCTGACCCGAACAACCACGACCTGGTGCACCACGACGCCAAGGCGCCCACCTGCACCGAAATTGGCTGGGATGAATATGACGCCTGCCAGCGCGAGGGCTGCACTTACACCACCAAGGTGGAAATCCCTGCGCTGAAACACAAGCTGGTGCATCACGACGCCAAGGCGCCCACCTGCACCGAGATTGGCTGGAATGAATACGACGCCTGCCAGCGCGAGGGCTGCGATTACACCACCAAGGTGGAACTGCTTGCGCTGAAACACGACCTGGTGCACCACGACGCCAAGGCACCCACCTGCACCGAAATTGGCTGGAATGAATATGACGCCTGCCAGCGTGAGGGCTGCGATTACACCACTAAGGTGGAAATCCCCGCCGCCGGGCACGATTATACCGAAAAGGTCGTCAAGCCCACCTGCGGAAAAGGCGGCTACACGCTGCACACCTGCAAAAAATGCAATGACAGCTATAAGGATCACCAGACGAAGACGCTGCTGCACTGGTATGGCGAATGGACGAGTAACGGCGACGGCACGCACAGCGCGACCTGCAAGCGCAAGGATTGCAAGCACGTCGGCAAGACCGAATGCGCCATCGTCGAATTCAAGCAGGATGAAGCGACACGCACGCTTTGCCCCATATGCGGCAATGTGAGCGATGGCACACATCTGGCGCTGGTTGAAGAAGTGAAGGCGGAGGGCGAGCATCTGCCCTATGGCGAGCTGGTGCTGCGCATGGGTGAAACTGCGAACGGCAATACGCTGCTGAGCGTCTGCTTTGAAGTTTCCGGCAAGCTCACCCGGCCGAAGGGCGAGGTAAAAATCACGATGCCCGCCGAGCTGCTGAACGGCGTTACTCTGGCGCTGCTGAATGCCGACGATACGGAAATTGATCTGCCCTACATCGTGGAAGGTGAAAACGCAGTGTTCACGCTGGATTTCACCGATGCAGAGATTCCCACCGCGCTGATTCGCCTGATACCGACAGCGGAATAATCTTATTTCCATTTCATAGCGTTTTTAAAAATTTGAGGAGGAGAAAAACATGAAAAAATGGTTGGTTACATGTCTCCTGGCGATTGCGCTGCTCTTTGTAGCAACCACGGCGATGGCTGCGCATATCAGGTTGAACGGCGACTATTGCGAAGGGAATACCTTTGAAATACGCAAAAGAGAAAAAGATTACCATACGCTGTACTGTTACCGCTGCTATGATGAGTTTACAGAGAATCATTGGAGCATAGATACACCCCAGTACAAAGCCACTTGCACGAAAGTTGCGGTATGTACTTCTTGTCTTATGTCCTACGGTGAATACGGGCCGCACGACTGGGGCGCATGGCAATCCAGGGGTAACAACAGTGAGCATATCCGCCACTGCCAGCGTGACGGCTGCGATGCGGTCGACACCGCAAGCTGCTCCGGCGACAGCAGCGCGACCTGCATTACGCTGGGAACATGCAGCACCTGCGGCGGGCAGTACTACAGCGCACATGCATTCCCTGCGGGGCAGAACTGGCATTCGGACGACAAAAACCACTGGCTTAGCTGCACCGTCTGCCACGAAGCGAAAACTAAGATGGGCGCACATTGGTTCGTTCAGGGCGCCGTTAGCGTGTGCCTTAAGTCCGCAGCCACCTGCGTTTCTCCGCCCGTGTACTACACAAACTGCGCTTACTGCTACCGCAAGGGAACGGATACTTATGTACACCCATGGTATGGACCTGACCCGAACAACCACGACCTGGTGCACCACGACGCCAAGGCGCCCACCTGCACCGAAATTGGCTGGGATGAATATGACGCCTGCCAGCGCGAGGGCTGCACTTACACCACCAAGGTGGAAATCCCTGCGCTGAAACACAAGCTGGTGCATCACGACGCCAAGGCGCCCACCTGCACCGAGATTGGCTGGAATGAATACGACGCCTGCCAGCGCGAGGGCTGCGATTACACCACCAAGGTGGAACTGCTTGCGCTGAAACACGACCTGGTGCACCACGACGCCAAGGCACCCACCTGCACCGAAATTGGCTGGAATGAATATGACGCCTGCCAGCGTGAGGGCTGCGATTACACCACTAAGGTGGAAATCCCCGCCGCCGGGCACGATTATACCGAAAAGGTCGTCAAGCCCACCTGCGGAAAAGGCGGCTACACGCTGCACACCTGCAAAAAATGCAATGACAGCTATAAGGATCACCAGACGAAGACGCTGCTGCACTGGTATGGCGAATGGACGAGTAACGGCGACGGCACGCACAGCGCGACCTGCAAGCGCAAGGATTGCAAGCACGTCGGCAAGACCGAATGCGCCATCGTCGAATTCAAGCAGGATGAAGCGACACGCACGCTTTGCCCCATATGCGGCAATGTGAGCGATGGCACACATCTGGCGCTGGTTGAAGAAGTGAAGGCGGAGGGCGAGCATCTGCCCTATGGCGAGCTGGTGCTGCGCATGGGTGAAACTGCGAACGGCAATACGCTGCTGAGCGTCTGCTTTGAAGTTTCCGGCAAGCTCACCCGGCCGAAGGGCGAGGTAAAAATCACGATGCCCGCCGAGCTGCTGAACGGCGTTACTCTGGCGCTGCTGAATGCCGACGATACGGAAATTGATCTGCCCTACATCGTGGAAGGCGAAAACGCAGTGTTCACGCTGAATTTCACCGATGCAGAAATTCCCACCGCGCTGATTCGCCTGATACCGACAGCGGAATAATCCCATTTCATAGCGTTTTTAAGGCCGTTGCAGAAGATGAATCCTGCAACGGCCGTTATGGTGCGCCCGGCTTAGCCGAAGGCAAGGGTGTCCATCGAGAGGCGGAGTCTGAAGGAAGCCGGATGCCAGCGGGTAAACTCCCGAACCGACGAACAGAAATCACATAGTAGACCGTAGAGGGGCGGACGAGTGTGCCGAGCAACACAAAGTCCAAGGCTGCCCGAATCCCGTGCGGTAAATGTGGCGGTTATGTGGAAGAAAAAAGGCGGCTGCCAGGTTTATCCCCTGACAGTCGCCTCACTGTTTACTTCTTTTCTACTTTGCTGCTGCCGCGGATGGTCGCATCCGGCTTGGCGGCCTGCTTCATGAACGCCGACGGGCTGATGCCGACGATGTTCTTGAACTGCTTGGAGAAGTGGTACGGATCCTGCATCCCGACTTCGATGCCCGCCTGACGAACCGTGTGCCCTTCCTCGCGCAGCAGCTCCTTCGCGCGCTCCATCTTGCAGTGCAGTACATACGACAGCGGCGGCATACCCACTTCGCTCACGAAGCGCTTGCGGAACGTTTCCATCGGCATACGGGAAATCGCCGCCATCTCCGCCAGAGAGAAGTTGTCCTTGTACTGATTGGCGCGCAGGGTGTCCACGACCTTCGCAATCTCGTGCGAAAGCATCGCGTCCATGGCGACCGGCTGACCCCAGTGGCTTGCCAGCATCCCGTACATCAGGTGCTGCAGCTGATATGTCGCGTCGCTGGTGTCCGTGTGGCGGACGATGACCTGCACAATCTGCTTCGCCAAGTACATCTGGCTCGGCAGCGCCCCCTGTTTCAGCGGCATATGCAGCAGCGCACCCATCTTGCGTACGACCATCGGCGCAAGCGGGCCTTCCAGCGCAATCCACACGCAGCGGACGCTCTCGTCAATCTGCAGGGCAGCGTCGCGGTTGCCGGCGGGCAGGAAGCACGTTTCCTGCTGTTTCAGCGTCAGCTCATGCCCCTGCCAAACCAGCGTCGCTTCACCCGCCTCCACCGCGAACCAAATCCACTGGTCATGCGGCTTAATGGGGCGTCTCCCTGCCTCAAACATCGCTGTGCCCGCCGCATGAATCCACGCACCGCTGGAGCGGGTCAAGCTGCCCGGCTTGTGGTATCCTTCCACCACCATAGTATCCGCCGCAGCCTCTACGTCTGCGAACAGGTAAGACTCCATGCCCTTCATCCTCCTTCAACCAAATGGCACAATTGTCATTATGGCTATTATAATGCCCAAATCGGTTGATTGTCAAGAGGATTACACGATTTTCCCGAAATTTTTCTGAAGGATAGCTGTGCGTGCCCGAGGATGGATGAATGCCATTCGATATAGGTTAGCATCGGCAAACTTTTCGCCCGAAAAACAGCAAATGTACAATCCTGCCCTTGACAAGCGCGGGATGAGCGGACTATAATAAATCCGAATACGCGGCAATGATGCCGCCGGACGGAGGAATTTTCTCCATGATGCTGTCTGTGTTGTTTCCGTTTACGTTCCCGGCGTTTTTCGCCGGGCAAATTGACGTACCGTGAAGCAGCAGCCGCAGCGATTGAGGAAAACATCAGGCGCGGAAGCTCTTTTGCGGGCTTCCGTGCTTTTTTTCGTCCATTTGAGCGAATAATGATTGACGCAGGAGGTTGACCATCATGATTATCGTTTTGAAGCAGGGCACGACCCAGCAGGAAATCGACACCGTTACCAATGCCGTCGTTGCGCGCGGCGTATCCGTCAGCCCGATTGTAGGCACGGAGATGACTATCCTTGGTCTGACTGGCGACACGAGCCGCATTGACCCCGACCAGCTGGAATCCTTCCACTGCGTCGAGCGCATCATGAAGGTTGCCGAACCGTTCAAGAAGGCAAACCGCGCGTTCCATCCCTCGCCGAGCGAAATCAAAATCGGGAACACGGTTGTCGGCGGCAAGAAACTGGCGATTATGGCTGGCCCCTGCTCCGTGGAGAGCAACGTGCAGATTACCGCCGTGGCGCAGGCGGTGAAGGACGCGGGCGCGACGGTGCTGCGCGGTGGTGCGTTCAAGCCGCGCACGTCCCCGTACTCCTTCCAAGGACTGGCATACGAGGGGCTGGATATGCTCTGTCATGCCCGCGAGCAGACCGGGCTGCCCATCGTGACCGAGCTAATGTCCCCCTACGACATTGACACCTTCGTGGACAAGGTGGACTGCATTCAGGTCGGCGCGCGCAACATGCAGAATTTCGACCTGCTGAAACAATTGGGGAAGATTCGCAAGCCGATTCTGCTTAAGCGCGGTTTGTCCGCCACCATCGAGGAGTGGCTGATGAGCGCGGAGTACATCATGGCGGGCGGCAATGAGCAGGTGATTCTGTGCGAGCGCGGCATCCGCACGTTCGAGACGTACACGCGCAACACACTCGACCTGTCCGCCATCTGCGCGGTGAAGAAGCTGAGCCACCTGCCGGTGATTGTTGATCCGAGCCATTCGACCGGCAAGAGCTGGATGGTGCAGCCGATTGCGCGCGCGGCGATTGCGGTTGGCGCGGACGGCGTGATGATTGAGGTACACAACGACCCGGCGCACGCGTTGTGCGACGGTGCGCAGTCGATTACGCCCGCCGCGTTTGTGGACGTGATGGCGGATATTCGGAAGATTGCAGAAGCTGTTGGGCGCGAGGTGTGATGATGCAAAAACTCCCCTGCCTGATATGGACAGGGGGTGAATATTGACCTTTTTGTTTATTGCGTGATGTTGCCGCGGGGGGAATCGCCGCTGCGGCGGGGTCAAGGGGGCTTTCCGATCGCCCCCTTGACTCCTTCGGCACCGCCACTTTTGGGGTTTCATGTTTCTGGTCTTTATCGTTGCTTAGGGGAACGAAAGGCACACTAACTAATAGAAGCAACAAAACCAATCTACTAACTTAGCTGGGGATGCGAAGCAGTCCAGAGGGCGATCGCAAAGCCCTCTGGTCGCCTCCGCAGAGGCGAAATTCCCGCATAAACACGCGGGCATAGCATGAAGAAGTCACCAACTGAATCGCGCGCGGAAGGGTCAAGGGAGGAACTCCCTTGAGGAGTCCAGAGGCAGAGCCTCTGGCGCCTCCTTTACCCCCGTAAGAATTCAATCACTTCCGGCACATACTTCTCCATCACATCGTTCGTGGACATGTAGATTTCGTGCTTCGCGGGATAAACGGAAAGTTTCGCACCGGGGACTTGCGCGACGAATTGTTTCTGCTCCGGCAGACAGACTGTCTTGTCCAGTGATGCTTGGCAGAGCAGCAGCGGCGTGGTAATCTGCTTGTCCTTTACCGGGTCAAGCAGCACTTTCGTCACGCCAATCGCTTCTTGTACCCAGCCATAAGTGGGTGAACAATTCTGCAAGTGCGCGTTGTCGATGCGCTTGCGCTCGTAGTAGTCAAAGCGGACGCGGCTGGTGGCGCAGGATGTCTCGAATGGCTCGTTCTCCGGGCTGAACGGCTTGCCGATGAACGCGCGGTCTTCCCGCTTGCCGATGGCGCACATGAAGTCCGCTGCGAATTTGCCCGCCCAGCGTGGCAGCGGCGCACTCGACGGCGCAATCATCGGCGCAGTCAGCACCGCCCGCGCGAAATACTCCGGGTGATTCATCAGCGTCATGCCGCCAATCGCGCCGCCCATCGAGTGCGCATACAGCACGCGCGGCAGATGCTCCGTCCTCGGCAGGACGACACCCGACATGAATTCCTCCAAATCGCGCAGATAATCCGAAAACGCATCGACGTGCGTGATGGAGGTGTCAGAAATTTTGCGGACGGATTTGCCGTGTCCGCGGTGGTCGATGGCGTAGACGTTGAACTTCTCGTTCAGAAAATACCACGTCATTTCGCGGAATTTCTCGGCGGATTCCGTGTAGCCGTGCAGGATGACGACGGCGCGGGTCGCATCCGGCTGCTCGTAGACCTCCGCGTGCAGCGTTCCGCCCGTGGAGAGCGGCATGTCCATCTCCTGGCGGCGCGAATCCAGATACGGCTCAACCGTCTCAGCCATGACGGCGGCATAGTTGCTTTCGGGCAGAATGGAAATCATAGCGTCCTCCTGTGATCATGATGCTTGACATGTCTATTATATCAGAAAAAGAACGCAAAATGCAAGGGCTGCACCGACTTTTCCGGCGCAGCCCTTGATGTTATTTGTTGATTTCCTGCTGAAGCACGTCAAGGAATGCTTGACGGCGGCAGTTCTTGAACGAATAGGTAAATCCATCTGACGTAAAGCGGAACGTGTAGCCTTTGAGGATTTCGCCCATCAGGCTGGTGGTGCTGAAGTCGGTCACGCCCTTGAGCGGAATGGTGTGCATCAGCTTGAGCGGCTCGGACTTCATGTTCGTGTCGTAGATGAGCAGGTCATTGCCCTTCACGCCGAGCAGCACCATGCCGAAGCTTCCGTCCGGCAGCTCCTTCACCGTGGCGCAGAGCGCCGCCCCGCGCGCATCGCAAACGCCCGCCTCCTGCATTTGCTGGGCGTATTTCTCCTGATTTGCCATGTAAAATCAACCTCCTTTTTTGGCCTTGAGCCTACTGACAAGTATAAGCGGGGGGGCTGATTTGTCAAGCGAACGCGGGAAAATTTACAAGTGGACTTAGTTCGGCACATACATCGGTGTCAGCCCCATTTCAAGATACACGGTGTTGACATGCTCCTGACACGCGCGGGCGAACCCCTCCGCGTCAAACGCGCCGTTCAGGTAGCGCTGCATGAGCGTCTTGAGGGCATCGTCGAAGGTGACGGGGGAGTCGCCGGGGATGTAGGCATACTGGACGAGGTTTTGATAGTAGGCAATGTCCTCCGGGGAGACGGAATAGGGGTGTTCGGTGATGTAGGCTAAGCTGCTGCGGGCGTAATCAAGGTCACTTTTGTCCTGCGCAGTGAGCTTCTCCTTCGCTTCCAAGCGAGCAATTTCATCTTGAAACTGCGTGACTAACTCGTCATAGTCGGAGCGGATGACGGGCTGATTCAGGGAAGCATCCCAAAGATAGGATGTTTCGGATTCATAGGTCGCCAGATAATGCATCAGGTCAATCGCACCGTCAATGTTGTTGGAATATGGGTTGATGACGGCGACGACTGTTAGATAATATAAACCAGAAGGTACATCATCGAGTACAGAGGGAATTAGTTCAATGCGCGTGGAAGGAGTGACAGAAGCGGCAGACGAAGTAAAGACTTCGTAGTCTGCGAATAAATTTTCCTTCGATGTTTCAGGCACAGTATTCCTGATTTTTTCGGCAATACGAGCAAATTCGGGACGCAGAAAATTGATTTGCCCATCCACTCGTTCAGAAGCAATCAAGAATTGGCGCAAATAGAACGTGAGCATATCCTGCTGCGTGTACCTGTATTCGAGCATCAGCACATAGTCACGGCTCAAAAGACCGCTGTCGAACAGCACTTTACTAACGTCTAACAACTCATCAAAGGTTGTTGGTTCGGAAAGTGCCAATTCTTCCAGCAAATCAGGGGAAAGAACTTGCCACCCCCACGGCTGTGCATCAACATACCAGCCGACCAGATTGCCATTGTCCATGAGCGCATTCTGAAAGGCAGGATACAAGTCGCCGAGTTTATCAATCAAATCGCTGTCATCGGTCAGTGGATAGTAATAGTGTTGCTTCTTGATTTGGTCCAGTCCAGAACGCGTTTGAAAAACAAAAACGTCGATATCGGGATCGCGGGATGCAAGTGCGGTGGCAATGTCGTTTATGCTGCCATTTCGGAAATTAACGTCATGCCCTGCGGCAGCATAATCTTGAAAAGCGCTATAATTGTAATCCGTGCAGAGAATGCGAACACTTGATACATTCTCTGCGGAACTTACGGAGAGCAGCAACAAAAAAAACAGAAATAACGCAAAAACTTTTTTCAACTAAACTCATCCTCTTTTTAGTATTTAATCCTTCAGGCATTTTCATGCCTGAAGGATTGGTAAGACTTACGGTGCCCAAGAGAAATTAATTGTAACTGAAGTCGTCTGAGCAGATTGCGTTTGTACGCGTGCGAAGAAAGAAGAATCAACAGCGTTGAAACCATCAGCATTCAAGTAATAAACAGTACGGGGACCTGTACCAGAAAAAGTATAATTCGATGTTGCGGCAGTGCCGTTGGAGTAGCGAATGCGGAAATTTAGAAGCAGAGTATCTTGCAAACCAGTGAGTGAATTGATAGTGACAGAGGGATCACCAGTTTTGGTTTTCTTTACGTAACCAGTTTGTGCAGTTCCTCCGTGGGACATGGCGGTCAACTCGGCGTTGGCGGCGAGCGCCGGGGAAAGGCACGCGAGTACAAGAATGAGCATCAGGGTAAAGGCGATGAACTTTTTCATATATAGTGTACTCCTTCTTCATTCGTCGGTCGTTACAGTTCCATAGCGTAACGGGACGTGCGCCAACGGTATCACCTCCACTTTCTATCAATTGTTCTACTGATATAATAGCATAAACTGTTCTTATTGTCAAGATAATACCATGAAAAGTACATGCGAAAATTTTGCGAAAATATCAGTCCGGCACATACATCGGCGTTAGCCTCATTGCAAAACAAATCCCCCGACCGCCTTGCAGCAATCGGGGGGGGAAAATTGGCAACTTATGCGTTGAAATTCAGATATTCTTCTTCCGGCGGGGGTACAATCTCCGCGCGGGCTTCCTGCAGCATCAGCATCTTTTCGCCCTGCGCGTCCACCGCTTTGCACTGCGCGGTCAGGCGGAAATATGTCTTCGTGCTGGGCTTCTGGATGCCCTGCGTAATCCAGCCGATGGGCTGAATGTCATTCGCGCAGCACGTCATTGCCATCCGCCCGAACATGTAGTAGCCCTTGGGCAGCGAGCGGTCAGCGAACGCCTGCCCCACCAAGCGCACGGTCTTGCGGTCGTAGCGGTCGGCATGGTCAAGCGAATCCAGATAGAAGGTCGGAATGTCCTCGTCCTTGATTTCGATGACGGCGGACTTCATGTCGTAGGGGAGGTCTTCGTCCGCCACGCCGTCTTCGCTCGTGCCGTCGGTGTTCTCGAAGATGATGTTCGTCTTCGGGTTGACCGCTTTGAGCTGGCGGCGCCACGGGCTCTTGTTTGCGCCGGGCTGGCAGCGGTTGACCAGAATCAGGTCAGCGACCTTCATCGGGTCGGTCAGCATCTGGCGCATGTTGGTGAAGTAATTGTCGAAGGTGTTCGCGTCCACCGTCGTGATAATCTGCACGACTTCCCACTTGCGCGGCAGCATACAGCTGCCCAGCCGTTCAATCGTCCAGATGCTGTTGTACTCGATGATGACGCGCTCCGGCTGATACTCCTTGTCCAGCGCCTCCATCTTCTTCGTGTTCATCTCGTCCGCTTCGTCGAGGACGACAACGGTCGTGTTCTTCGCCGTTTCGTATTCCTCAACGCCCTCTTCGCAGCAGATGACCAGCGTCTTCTGCCCGCGCGAGAAGTTGTCGTCCGTCAGCATGGAGTTGATGAGCTGGGTTTTGCCGCTTTCGAGGAAGCCGGTAATCAGGTAGACTGGTGTAAATTCCTGTTCGCTCATGCCTTGAACAGCTCCCGCAGTGCTTTTTCGTCGATGTGCGCACCGATGACGCACAGGCGGCCGGTGTAATCCGGCGTACCCGGACGGAACTGGCTTTCGCCCGGCACATAGTCAAACTGGAACCAGTCGCCCGCCGCGTTCTGCAGCACGCCCTTGGCACGCAGCACCGTGCCGTACTCTTCTTCGTCGGACAGCTTGTCCAGCATCGCCTTGACCTCGTCCTGCTCGTAACGGTTCGCAGTTTCTACGCCGACAGACACGAACACTTCGTCTGCGTCATGCCCGTGGTGATGATGGTGATGATGTCCGCAGGAGCAGGTTTCGCCGTCTTCGTGGTCGTGATGATGATGTTCGTGCTCATCCTCGTCATGGTCGTCATGATCATGATGGTGATGATGCTCATGGTCGTGGTCGTCATCATCATCGTCGTCATGGTGACCGCCGCAGCACGGGCACACGCCGTCCTCGTGGTCATGGTCATCATGGTCGTGGTGGTGATGATGATGCTCGTGTTCGTCCTCGTCGTCGTCATCATCGTCGTCATCGAGGTGGATTTCCATCGGCTTGCCGGATTCAATGACTTCCAGCAGCGTATCAGCGGACAGGTCATCCCACGGCGTCGTCACGATGCGGACGCCCGGATGCTGCTCTTCCACCAGCGCGCGGCTCTTCTCGATGCGCTCCGCGGACAGCAGCTGCGTGCGGCTGAAAATCACCGTCGCGCTCGTCTTAATCTGGTCGAGGAAGAACTCGCCGAAGTTCTTCATATACATGCGGCACTTGCCTGCGTCCACAACGGTCGCGCAGCCGGTCACAACGAGGTCGCTGTGGCGTTCCTTCGCGCGCTCGACGGCAGCGAGGATTTCGCTCAGCTTGCCCACGCCGGACGGCTCAATCAGCAGGCGGTCAGGATGATACTTCGCAATCAGGTCATCAACCGCCTTCTGGAAGTCGCCCACCAGCGTGCAGCAGATGCAGCCGGAATTGAGTTCATCAACGATGATGCCCGAATCCTTCATAAAGCTGCCGTCCACGCCGACTTCGCCATATTCATTTTCCAGCAGGATGATTTTTTCCTTCGCAACGCTGCCTGTCAGCAGCTTCTTGATGAGCGTCGTTTTGCCCGCGCCCAGAAAACCCGAAATAATGTTGACCTTAACCATAGCTGTTTTTCTCCTATTCCTCAGGGTCTGGCGGCTCATTCCCGCCACGCTGTTAGAAATACTATTCCGGGATTCATCTGCGCCATCTGCTTGCGCCTTTTCCCTTCTGGCGTTCGCTCATTCCACTTGGCGTAGCGATGCTACGCTGCGTTTCATTCGCGTTAGCCAGAATGAAAAATTCGCGGCGCATCTTGGCTCATCTTCATCCCGAAATAGTATTATACCACATTCGTCAAGGTCTAACAAGGGGAAAATTCGCAAAAAACGCCAAAAGCAGCGCTGTCCCAAACGCGCCTGCAGGCGCAAGTTCCTTCTGTAACAATAAAAATCAAGAAACATGGGAGTGCGCTGCGAAGGGGTCAAGGGGGCGACCGCAAAGCCCCCCTTGTCGCGCCCGCAGGCGCGATTCCCTTTGCAACAAATGGAACCAAGCAACAAAAGAAAAAAAGGATGCCGCTCATCCACTGACAAGCAGCACCCAAGGTTGCTTATACCTTTCTCACCGGATGCCGAATCACGGTTTTCCTTCTCTCCGCCGCTGTTTTCCGCGGGTCGGAAAGATAAATCTCGTGATGCAGCCGCTCCGCCGTGAAGTCATTTTCATACCCGCTTTCGCGCAGAAACGCATCCATCTGCGCCACCGACGCGGGTTCGTCGTCGTATGCGCCGATGTGCATCATCTGCACACAAAGCCCTTCGTGAATCGCGCGCAGTTCAGCGCGGAAACAGTCCAGCTTCTTCTTTTCTGACGCTGTTTCCACCGCCCAGCGGAAATCCTCCGCCGTCACGAAATCCGGTACGCGAATCACGGATAGCCAGCGGAAATCCGCCTTGCGCTCGTAGTCCATGCCTGATACGCCGTCCTGCTGCCAGAAGCCTTCCAGCGGCGGCACGACGTAATCGAAAAAGCCGTCCATCAGGTGTCCAGCACGCGGACTCATCTTCAACGTATAGCTGATCGCGTACAGCACGCCGAGCGCCTGCTGATACGCGCCGCCCTCCTCGTTCGGGTCGCCCGTACCGGACACGCACACGAACTGTATTTCCGGCACGTCGATGATTTCTGGCACTTTCGGCGGCTGGTAGAACGCACGGTACTCCTTCTTGTAGTCAAACGGCATTACGCTTGCTCCTTCTTCGCCAGCTCGTTCGTGTCAATCGTCCCGCGATAGACCACAAACTTCTGGAACAAAAACTCGGTCACGAAGTTGACGAGCATGTTGATGACTTCAATCAGCCAGTCGTGTACGCCGAGCGCAACCAGTTCCGTGCTCCACCATCTGGAAAGCGTGATGAACACGACGTAGTACAGCGCGACCAGCAGCATCGCGCGCTTGATGTTGCCGTCCGAACGGAAGGTGTAGCGGCGGTTGAATGTGAAGTTCCACAGGACGGACAGAATCAGCGAGGGAAGGTAACAGGCGTTGTAATCGGGAATCTTGAACACATCATGCAGCAGGGCGAAGCTGATGAGCTGAATGAGCCCGGCGGATGCGCTGAACAGCGTGAATTTGACCGCCTGCCAGACGTTTTTGTTCTTCATGCGGAATCCTCCTTGGTTGGAATGAATGATGAATGAAAAAACGAATGGGGTGTTCCGTGAAACATTGCTTCCTATTATAATGGGATTACACCAGACGGAGCGACGGCGTGGCGTTGAGCGTCAGGGGCGCAAGCTCACCCTTCTTCATCCGATAGTATGCCGCAGAGCCAATCATTGCCGCGTTGTCGGTGCACAGATCGAGGCGCGGCATGTACAGCGGCAGGTGCGCCTTGTCGGCGGCCTCCTGCATCATCCGGCGCAGCAGACGATTCGCGGAAACGCCGCCCGCCATTGCAAGCGCGGGGGCGTGAGTATCCTTCGCCGCCAGCATCGCCTTTTCCACCAGCGCCGAAACGACGGCGTAGCGGAACGAAGCCGCCATATCCGCCTTCGGGAGCGGTTCGCCCTTCATCTCCATCTTGTTCGCCGCGTTCAGGAACGCCGTTTTCATGCCGGAGAAGGAATAGTCGTACTTGCCGGGAGTGTGCGGATGCGGGAGCGAGAGAAAATGCGGGTCGCCCTCCTCCGCCAGTGCGTCGATGCGCGGGCCGCCGGGGTAGGGGAGCGTCAGCACGCGCGCCGCTTTGTCGAACGCCTCGCCCGCCGCGTCGTCCATCGTCTGACCAAGCAGGGTGTAATCGCCGTAGTCGTTCACGCGGACGATGTGGCTGTGCCCGCCCGATACGACAAGGCACAGAAACGGCGGCTTCAAATCCGGATTGGAGATGTAGTTCGCGGACACATGCCCTTCGATATGGTTGACGGGGATGAGCGGCTTGTTTGCGGCGTAGCTCAGGCCCTTCATGCAGCTGACGCCGGTGAGCAGCGCGCCGACAAGTCCCGGCCCGTAGGTGACGGCGAGGGCATCAATATCCTGCAAGCGCATGTCTGCCGCCCGGAGTGCCTCGTCAATCACGCGGTCACAGGCTTCGACGTGCGCGCGGCTGGCGATTTCCGGCACGACGCCGCCATAGAGCGCGTGGAGGTCAATCTGGCTGAAAACGATGTTGGAGACGATGGTGCGCCCGTCCTCGATGATGGCGGCGGCGGTTTCGTCGCAGGACGTTTCCAGCGCCAGAATGCGAACGTGGTCTTTCGTCTGCAAGGCATCAAGCTGCGCGCGGGCAGATTCAGTGTAGGTCATGGGAATACGCCCCTTATTGATGATTTCGTAGCTTCACGGTGGCAATGATGAGCAGAATCCCCATCAGTGCCGCCCAGACCATGCCGATGATTTGCGCATAGTCAATGAACAATTGCGTCGGCATTAAACGGATGAGCAAATCCGTTTGCGGATTGAGCAGCCACAGGTTGTTTGTGAAGGCGATTTGATGGAAGAGGATGAACAGCCGGTCAAAATCCATCGCCGCCAGCAGCGCAAGGAGGGCGACAAACGCCAGCATACAGCAGGCGGTTCGCCGGACGATTCGCCAGAAGAACCGCTGTTTCCGGGAATAGAGCCAACCGACCAGCGTCAGGAGGATGCTGCCCAGCGAAAAACGACGGCACAGGCTGAACAGCGTCCGCACGTCCGCCATATGCGTTTGCTCACGCTCGTTAAAAGCGTTGTATGCTATGCCGTTCATGGAAAATACGAGCTGGAAGTCGCCCTCGCCCTTGAGGTAATCGGTAATCAGCTTGGCGGCGGCACCGTATTGCTCCGCCGGAAAGCCGGTTGCTTCAGGCGGAGCGGTGCGCAGCATGAGCGTTTGCATCAGAGCAGGCTGCGTACCGACCCCGTAAACGATGGCTGCCAGCATGGTCAGGCAAAGCAGAAGCGCCGACAGGATGGAAACGAGTTGATAGCGCACCGGAAAATCTCCTTTCCGGGGAAAGCAATATAACGGCGAGAACCCTCCCAGCAGACACTGAGAGGGTTTCGGCATTACTGCATCTTCAAATAGGCGGTGATGAAACCCTCAAGGTTGCCGTCCATCACGTCGTCAATGTTGCCGGATTCGTAGTTCGTTCGGTGATCCTTGACCATCGTGTAGGGCTGGAAGACGTAGGAGCGAATCTGGCTGCCCCACTCAATCTTCTTCATTTCGCCCTTGATGTTCGCCATTTCCTCTTCCTTGGCGCGCTCGCGCAGTTCCAGCAGCTTCGCCTTCAGCATCTTAATACACGTCGCACGGTTCTGCACCTGATCGCGCTCGGTCTGGCAGGAGACGACGATGCCGGTCGGGTAGTGCGTCATGCGGACAGCAGAAGAGGTCTTGTTGACGTTCTGACCGCCTGCGCCGCTGGAGTGGTAGGTGTCCACGCGCACGTCCTTCATGTTGATTTCGATGTCGGAATCATCGTCCTCCAGCATGGGGGCGACATCCAGCGACGCGAAGGATGTGTGGCGGCGGGCGTTTGCGTCGAACGGGGAGATGCGGACGAGGCGGTGCACGCCCTTTTCGCCGCGGAGGTATCCATAGGCGTGGTCGCCGCTGACCTCGAAGGTGACGGACTTAATGCCTGCTTCGTCACCGTCAAGCAAATCCAGCACCTTGACGGTGAAGCCCATCTTTTCACAGTAGCGGGTATACATGCGGAAGAGCATGGACGTCCAGTCCTGCGCTTCTGTTCCGCCTGCGCCTGCGTGGAGGGACAGCACCGCGTCATTGTCGTCATAGTCGCCGCGCATGAGGGTTTCCAGCTCCAGCGCGTCGGTATGCTCTTTGAGCGTCGCCAGCTCATTCACCGCTTCGGTGACGGTGTCTTCGTCCTTCTCTTCTTCCGCCATTTCGAGCATGACCTCGATATCATCGGCGGAAGAAAGCAGTTTTTCGTAGTGTTCGAGTTTGCCTTTGAGGTTGGAAACCTTCTGGTTGACCTTCGCGGAGTGATCCGGGTCATTCCAGAATTCGGGCTGATTCATTTCCTCGGTCAGCTCATCCAGCTGTTCGCGGATATGGTCAATGTGGAGGGCATCGCCCGCGGCGAGCAGGGATTTACGAATCTCTGCCAGTTCGCTGCGATACTGGGGAATATCTATGAGCGCCATGTTTAATCTCCTTCAATCGTCAGGAAAGGCTTTTTTCTGGTTGATGATTTTGCTTTTGGGGTGGATTGATGCTTGATTTTTTATGTTGCGGGGGTTTCGCTCCTGCGGGAGCGACAAGGGGGCATGAAAACAGACGAAGTCTGCGGTCGCCCCCTTGACCCCTTCGCATTCGCCCTCCGGATGTTACTGGTTGGTTTATGTTAGTTGGGGCACGAAAGGTACACTAACTAAAAAGCAACAATTACAACCTACTATGCAAGAAGGCACCGAAGGGGTGGAGGGGGCGATCGGAAAGCCCACTCCTCGCGTCCGCAGACGCGAAATCCCTGCATAAACACGCGAAAATTACATTGGAATTGCCACCTACTCAATCGCGAAAATGGGTCAAGGGAGTTACTCCCTTGTTTCTTTGTCCTTCCCGCAGCAGTTTTTGTACTTCAAGCCCGAACCGCAGGGGCAGGGATCGTTGCGGCCAACGCGCTCCGACGGCTTCACCCGCTTGGGCTGGCGCGGCTGACCGTTGCCGGGCACAAGCGGCTTGCCCTCGACGGGGCGAACCGCTGCCTGCACACGTTCCGGCGTGCGCTCAATGCGCAGCTGATACATGCGGCGCACCGTGTCCTCGCGAATCAGGTGATTCAGCTCGTCGAACATGTAGCCCGCTTCAATCTGATACTCGGTGACGGGGTTCTTGCCGCTGTACGCGCGGAAGCCGATGCCGTCGCGCAGGCGATCCATTGCGTCGATGTGATCCATCCAGCGCACATCCACCGCGCGCAGCAGCACAACGCGCTCCACTTCGCGCATGTCCAGCCCGATTTCCGCCAGCGCCGTCTCGCGCTCTTCGTAGAACGCCTTCGCGTCGTCCTTGAGCGCCTGCGCCAGCGCGTCGCGGTCACCGGAGCGGACGACATCCTCCAATTCGGCAATCTTGCCGTGGTGGATGCACAGGTTTTCCAGATAATTCGTCAGCTGCGGAATATCCCAATCCGTGCCGTCGTCAGACGCGCAGTGGCGGGAGAGCGCGGCGTCAATCAGCTTGTACGCCATGCCGATAATGTTGTCGCGGACGTTTTCGCCCATCAGCACGCGGCGGCGCTGACCGTAGATAATCTCGCGCTGGCGGTTCATCACGTTGTCGTATTCCAGAACGTGCTTGCGGATCTCGAAGTTGCGGCCCTCGATGCGCTTCTGCGCGGATTCAATCTGCTTGGTGAGCATTCCCGCCTGAAGCGGCTCGTCGTCCTTGAGCCCCAGACGCTCGACCATCGGCATGATGCGGTCGCCGCCGAAGAGACGCATCAGGTCGTCCTCCAGCGAAATGAAGAACTGGGTCGAACCGGGGTCGCCCTGACGGCCCGCACGGCCGCGCAGCTGATTGTCAATGCGGCGGGATTCGTGGCGTTCCGTGCCGATGATATGCAGGCCGCCGGTTTGCAGCACGCGGTCATGCGCTTCGTCGGTGGTGCGCTTGAAGTCCTTGTAGAGGGACTGGTACTTTTCGCGCGCGGCAAGGATTTCGTCGGACACATCTTCTGCGTGCCCTGTCGCGGCTTCAATGATTTCCTCGTCATAGCCGTCCTGACGCATGGCGCGGCGAGCGAGGAACTCCGGGTTGCCGCCCAGCAGAATGTCCGTGCCGCGGCCAGCCATGTTGGTGGCAATGGTGACGGCGCCCCAGTGGCCTGCCTGCGCGACGATTTCAGCTTCCTTGGCGTGGTTCTTTGCGTTCAGCACCTCATGCTGGATGCCGCGGCGCTGAAGCATGGCGGAGAGCATTTCGCTCGTTTCAACCGTGACCGTGCCGACCAGCACGGGCTGACCGTTGGCGTGCACCTGCGCAATCGCGTCCACAACGGCGTTGAACTTCGCCTTCTTCGTCTTGTAGACCATGTCGTCCAAGTCCTTGCGGATGTTGGGCTTGTTGGTGGGAATCTGCACGACGTCCAGCGAGTAAATGTTCTGGAACTCGTCCTCTTCCGTCTTCGCCGTACCCGTCATGCCGGAGAGCTTGTGGTACATGCGGAAATAGTTCTGGAAGGTGATGGTCGCCAGTGTGCGGCTTTCGCGCTCAATGGTCACATGCTCCTTGGCTTCAATCGCCTGATGCAGACCCTCGGAGTAGCGGCGGCCAATCATCAGGCGGCCCGTGAATTCATCAACGATGATGACCTGATCGTCCTTGACGACGTAGTCCACGTCGCGCTTCATCAGGAAGTTGGCGCGCAGGGCGCAGCTGACGTGGTGGTTCAGCTCGGCATTTTCCGCGTCGTTGATGTTGGTGATGCCGAATGCGGCTTCGACGCGCTGGGCCCCCTCGTCGGTCAGGCTGATGGCCTTTTTCTTCTCTTCAATCTCGAAGTGAACGTCACGCTTGAGCGTGCGGACGACCGCGTCCACCTTCGCGTAGAGGTCGGTAGATTTGTCGCCCGCGCCGGAGATAATCAGCGGGGTACGCGCTTCGTCAATCAGGATGGAGTCCACTTCGTCGACGATGGCGAAGTTGTGACCGCGCTGCACCAGCTCGCTCTGGCGGATGACCATGTTGTCGCGCAGATAGTCGAAGCCCAGTTCATTGTTCGTGCCGTAAGTGATGTCGCAGGCATAGGCGGCGCGGCGTTCGGCGCTGTCCAGATCGTGGACAATCAGGCCGACGCTCAGCCCCATGAAGCGGTGGACTTTGCCCATCCACTCGCTGTCGCGGCGCGCCAGATAGTCGTTGACGGTCACGACGTGCACGCCCTTGCCGGACAGTGCGTTCAGGTACGCGGGCAGGGTGGACACCAGCGTTTTGCCCTCGCCGGTCTTCATCTCGGCGATGCGCCCCTGATGCAGCACCAGACCGCCCATCACCTGCACACGGTACGGGCGCATTCCCAGCACGCGGGCGTCGGCTTCGCGGATGGCGGCGAACGCTTCGGGCAGAATGTCATCTTCGGTTTCGCCATTTTGCAAGCGCGCGCGGAATTCATCCGTCTTGGCGCGCAGCTGCTCATCCGTCAGCGCCTTGTATTCATCTTCGAGGGCTTCCACGGCGTTGACCGTCTTTTGCAGCTTTTTGACCTCCGCGTCATTGCTGCTGCCCAGCAGTTTTTTGACCCAATCGAACATAAAGTTCTCCTTTCAATATAGAAACAATTTCTGATAATATTTGGAAAATCATAATCATATGAGCGCACCTATTCCCGAATAGACACACTACTCTTTCATTATAACATGAAAGCCCCCGAACATGCAAGTGCTCAGGGGCAATAATCTGCCTTTACGCTCGTGCAAACTGCTGTTACTGCTCCGCCAATTCAGGGTGGGGAATCAGCAGCAGAACGCGATGCGCCTTGTCGGACAGGATGCGGCATGGGTCGTAGAAGGGAATTTCCACCCCGGCTGCTTCGGCGCAAAAGGTGACAATATCGGACTGCTTGTCCTTCATAGCCGCTGTATACCGTGCGTACAGGTCGGGCGAAAGCTGAATCTCCACGGTTTCACCGTCCACAAGACGCATCAGCTGGGTCAGCAGTTCCTGCTCGGTGGAGACGTACAGCCCGTGCGCCTGATAGTAGTTCGGAACGCCGCTCAGGTCGGGGAAAGTGTACCCGCGATTGGGCGTGTGGTCGATGGACATATCCGCTTCACCCATGGCGTAGTTGCTGTGGAACACATGCCCGTCGAAAGCGGCCCCCCATGTTGCGTCAAGAAAGCCGAAATTGGTCACATTCCATGCGTGTAAACCGGTTTCGTCGCTTGTGTCTGACGCTTCGCCGATGATGGTTGCGCATGGAATGCCCGCAAGCCGATAGAGCAGTGAAATCGCCTGCGCATATCCTGCGCAGGTGGCTTCGCCATACAGCAAAGCGCCCACGGCCGCGTGCTGCCACATGCTGTCGGGTGAATAGGTTGTATTCTGTACAAGCCGCTCGTACAGCGCCAGCGGGTCGGGATTTTCGTCCACCCACGACTGAGCTGTTTCCAGCAGTTGTTTGCGCAAGGCTGATGCTTCTTCGGCGGAACACAAGTAATTCGGTGAAATGCTTTGGGCGACATCCGGCTGATTGCGCTGATAATGGACGCGGTAGGAGTCGATGTGAAACAGCTCCGGATAGTCGTTGCGCATGTTATCCAAGGTCTGTACCAGCAGATTGTAGGACGTTCCGGCGGGAAGTTGAATGCTGCCTTCCTGCGCCATGAGTTTTGGATACAGGAAATTGCGCAGGCTACGTTCGCCGGGCGGCATCATGCGGACAGAGAGCATGGTTTCCGCCGGATAGGGCGTATCCGGCTCCTGCTGGGCGAGCAGGGTCGGGGCGGTGAAGAGCATCAGCAGAACGCACAGCAGGGGGAGAAAGCGGATTTTCTGCACAGAAATCCCTCCTTTCGGTGGAAGACGGGGAAAAGCTGTGGATAAGAGAACAGCCCAGCCGTGCAAACGCGCCAAGCTGGACTGTATTCTTAGAAATAAACACGCGGACACTGTATGAAAGTATGCTCAACTCAATCGCGAGAAGGGTGTCGAGAGGGTCGAAGACCCTTTGGCAGGGTCAAGGGGCAGCGCCCCTTGGGTTCTCCCTTAATATGCCGCACGGGGATTGCTGCCGTAGAGCACCGCGAGGGTCTCCTGACCCGCGGAGCCGTCCACGGAAAGCCCGTTGCGGGACTGGAAGGAGCGAACCGCCGCGACGGTCGCATCATCGTAATAGCCCGTGACGGCTGCCAGATAGCCAAGCTGCTGCAAGCTGTCCTGCATCTGCACCACTTCGTCGCCGCGGTCGCCCTTGCGGAGCGTCTTGTACTCCGTCGTTTTCGCCGCTGCCGCAACCGCTGTGCCGCTGTACAGCTTTGTCAGCGTCTTGTTGCCCGCGATACCGTCCACTGGCGTCACCTTGTTGCGAATCTGGAATGCGCGGACAGCATCCTGCGTCGTTGCGCCGTACACGCCGTCGCGCGAGCCGTCGTAGTAACCCAGTTCGTACAGCGTCGCCTGCATGGTGCGCACTGCCGCGCCCGTGTCTCCGGGGCGCAGCGTCGCGTATTCGTCGCTGTCCACCGCGTCAGAGGAGTACAGAAGCGTCAGCGTCTTGTCGCCCGCAATGCCATCCACCGGCGTGATGTTCATCTTCTTCTGGAACGCCTTGACCGCCGCTGTTGTGCCGGAGCCGTAATCGCCGTCAATCGTGCCGGTATAATAGCCCTTCTGCTTCAGCGTCGTCTGCAGCTGGCGAATCGCCGCGCCGCTGTCACCCGGCCGGAGCGTGGTGTACTTGGATGTATCCGTGCTGCTGGAGGTAGTGAACAGCGCACGCTGGGTCGCGGGACCTGCCTTGCCGTCCACGCGCAAGCCCTGCGCTGACTGGAACGCGACGACTGCCGCCGTCGTTGCCGCACCGTACTTGCCGTCCACGCTGCCGGAATAGTAACCCTTGTTTTTCAGCGCCTTCTGGAGATTGCGAACCGCCGTGCCGGTGTCGCCCTCGGAGAGCGTCGTGTAGCCGTCCACAGAGGTGGAAGCAGTCGCCGTCGGCATGGAGCTGGCAGCAATCGCCGCGTCGGAATAGAGGCGGTTCAGGGTGGATGTGCCCGCCTTGCCGTCCGCCTTCAGGCCGTTCGCCGTCTGGAAGGCGATCACTGCCGCCTTTGTCGCGTCGCCGAAAGAGCCGTCCGCTGTGCCGGTCAGGTAGCCCAAGGATTTCAGGCGCGTCTGCATCGCCTTGACGGCACCGCTGTTCTTCATGCCGGACTCCAGCGTCGTGCCGATGGAGGACACGGGCGTGGAGGATTTTGCCGCGGAGGAAGAATACAGCGTTTGCAGCGTCGAAGGCCCGGCGACACCGTCCGTATACAGGCTCTTGTACTTTTTCTGGAACGCCTTGACGGCATATTCTGTCGCACCCTCGTAGTTGCCGTCCGGCGAACCCGCCATCCAGCCCAGTTCAATCAGGCGCGCCTGCAGCGTGCGGACGCGTGTGCCGGACGAACCGCTCTGGAGATAATACTCAGTGGAGAGGTTTGGGGTCGCGGTGGTTTTCGGCTTGGGGGTTGCGGTTTTGCGCGGAGTAGCGGTTGCGGCGGCTGCCTTGACAGCGTTGGAGCTGTTCAGCTTTGCCATCGTCGATTTGCCCGCGATGCCGTCCACCAGCAGATTGTTGCGGTCTTGGAACGCACGCAGCGCCTTCTCCGTCGCGTCGCCGAAATCGCCGTCAACGCTGCCGGTGTAGTAGCCCAGCTGCTTCAAGCGGCGCTGGAGCGTCTTGACGTCAGCGCCGGACGAGCCTTTTTTGAGAACGGCTGCCGCAGTCGGCGTGGGCGTTGCGGTCGGCCGCGCGGTGGTGGCGACGCTGCCGGGCGGCGTGGTCACCACGGTGACAATGCCGTTGGACGTAATCACGCCCGGCTGTGTCGTCGGCATGATGGTGTTCGTGCCGAAATTGAAAACGGATTCAACCGTCGGCGTGGGCGAAGGAGTGGGCGTGGCGGTGCGCTGGGGCGCTGTGACAGCAACCGTATTGTAAACAACCCCCTGATTGGACAGGTCGCCCGACAGGTCGTCCGGCGGCACAAAGCAGCCCGTCAGCGTCATGGACAGCGCCAAAACGCCGCACAGGGCAGCGCCCTTGAAAATGCGGTTGCGAGTAGTTGCAGCGGCATGATTCTTCATGATGATAATTCCCTTCCTTCACACTCAGGGCGAGCGGAGCAAGCGTTATCCTCCTGCCGGATTTGCCGGAAAGAGGCGTATGGGCAATCGCCCATCTATATTGTACACATTTATCGGGCAGTGTGCAAGGGCTAAATTGCACTTCCCCTGCCGGAAAGTGGCGAAAAGCCCACGCCTTCCGATGATATAACGAAACAAGCGGCGCTTTTCCTCCCTTTCCGCTGGATTAGACGGAGAAAAACGCAGATTTGTTCCGCTGAATCAACTATTATTCGACATGTGTGCCGGATTTTCCTGCTGCGAGAACCGTTTCGATATGAAAAACCCCGCCGGACGATTCCGACGGGATTCGATTATTCATGCTTGCGAACCTTGCATTTCAGCACGGCATCCACTGCTTTGCCCATTTCCGGCAGCTGAATGTCCATCAAGCGGCCTTCGTCGCACTTCTTCGCGATTTCGGGCTGAATCGGCAATTGCGCCAGCATCGGCAGTCCATACTGCTTTGCGACATCCGCCGTGCGCCCTTCGCCAAAGGGATACAGGCGCTTGCCGCAGTCCGGGCAGGTCATGTACGCCATGTTTTCAACCAAGCCCAGCACGGGGATGTTCATCATCTGCGCCATTTTGACGGCTTTCTCCACAATCATGCCGACCAGCTCCTGCGGGCTTAAGACAATCACGATGCCATCCACCGGCAGCGATTGGAACACCGTCAGCGGCACGTCGCCCGTTCCCGGCGGCATGTCCACATACAGGCAGTCCACATCCCCCCAGCACACATCCGTCCAGAACTGCTTGACCGTGCCCGCAATCAGGCTGCCGCGCCAGATAACGGGGTCGGTGTCGTGTTCCAGCAGCAGGTTGATGGACATAACCTTCACGCCGTTTTCAGCTTCCTGCGGCAGGATGCCCAGCTCATTGCCGACTGCCTTGTCGCGGATGCCCAGAATGCGCGGCATACTCGGCCCGGTGATGTCCGCATCCAGCACCCCGGCGATTTTCCCGCGCCGCGCCGTTTCGCACGCGAGCAGACCCGTCACCAGCGATTTTCCCACGCCGCCTTTGCCGCTGACGACGCCGATGACCTTCTTCACCCGGCTGCCCGCGTTTGCCGGGGCGAGCAAACTCTGCGGCTTCTGCCGCGATGCGCACGCGCTCCCGCACGAGGAGCAGTCATGCGTACATTCTTCTGCCATCATGTTCACCTCTGCATCAGATTCATGGGGTATTATAGCATCCGTTTGGGAATGCGTCAAGCTGTCATAATGCCCGAATCGGGAAGTACAGATACTCCTGCTGCGTTTTCGGGTCAGTAAATTCCTGCACCGCGCCGACGAGCTTCACGCCATTTTCGCGGAAGTAATCGACCATGCGGCTGAACGTGTCCGCGCGGCGATTCTCTATGGCAAGGTACTCATACCCCGGCACGACCCACTTCGTCCACCCGTCCGGCACATCCGCGTCGATGGGACATTCCACGCCCGCGAGGTACAACCCGCGCGAGAAGCCGTCTGTCCACGGCAGGAACGAACGGGTTTCGTCGCTCATCGCGCCCCAGATGCCGAGCAGCGCGCCGTTTTCGTCGCGGCTGGCGACGGGGGAGACTTCGTCGAAGTGGGCGTTCGCGTCCGACCAGAGCATGGGGATGAAGCCTTCGCCGTCGTCTGTCGAGCCTTCGATGCCGATGACGGCAAAGGAGGGCTTGACGATTTTCTGAATGTTGAGGGATGATTCCATGCTGATACCTCCGATACTATCCTATTCCCGATTCCGCCACAAGTCATTCTTGCGAATCTTTACCCGCGGAATGCTCGTCGTCAAGTCCACCTCATAGATGTCTTCCTCCGTCGGATGCAGAATCACATGCACCCTCTGCCCCAGCGCCGGTTCAATGGTGGACGTATGAAACAAAATCAGCGCATTCCCCGTGCTTGGATGCGTACATTGCAGCTCAATAAAGAAGCGATTGCGTTTGACGGGTGCAGTGTAGCTGACGGTCGCTGCCGTGTGCAGCCCGATTCGCCGCAGTTCCCAGCGCGGCTTCAGGCGCTGGAAGAAATCGACGATGGCGGCAGGGGAGAAGGAGCGCAGCGTCGTGCGGCGCAGGAGCAGAGCGCCCGCGAGCATCCACAGCGGCAGCGGCGCCGACGCAAGCAGTGCAATGGGATAGCCCAGCAGCGCGCCCGCAATGCCGAGGACGCACAGCACTTCCAGCGCGACGAACGTCCACCGGGAGAAGAAGCAGTGCCGGTGCAGCGCGTTCGCCGCCGCCCAGCCCAGCACGATGCCCCACGCCAGCGGCGCGAGCAGCAGCACGAATCCGGCGAACGATGCGCCCGTTGACCCGCGCGACATCAGATGAACACCGCCGAATGCCAGCACACCAAGCAGCAGATAAAACCCCGCCCAGCTGTACGGGCGGAGCAGAAACGCCTGCCAGAGCGGCGTTGCGCCCTCCACGGCATAGCGGACGGATGCGCGCAGGTAACGGCAGGCATACAGCGTCAAATGCACCGTCAGTTTTGGCAGCCACAGCAGCACATCCAGCAGCATGTTCAGCAAGTCGCCGACCCCATGCGGGCTGTGGAAGGGAAAATCCGGGCGCGCAGAACGGAGCAGCTGCATCGTCCTGCGCAGCGATTCGCCCAGCGGCGGCAGACGGAATTTCCGTTTCGGGGGCGCGGACGGCGTGTCCGGAGGCATATCGAACGGGATGTCTGGCGGCATGGTGTCGAACGAATCCGCCGCAGGGTACGGGATGAACTCCTCAGGCGAATAATACTCGCGCGTTCGGCGTCGGCGCGGGGGTTCGTCCGCATTCATGCGGCGGCGGCAGGGCGCGGCTTTGTTTTCCTCCGGCGTATACGCCCGGTCAGCCCGGCGCCGGCGCGGCGTCTGCTCACTCATGGGGCTGCCTCCCTTTCGTATGCGTCGCACAGGGACTTTGCGTCACCCTGCGCGCGGATTCTGCCGTGCTCCAGCCAAATTACGCGGTCGCAGAGTTCGCGAATCTGACTTAGATTATGGCTGACGAACAGCACTGTCGCGCCGCCGGACATGAGCTCAAGCATCCGCGCGCGGCTCTTGCGCTGGAAACGCTCATCGCCGACGGCAAGAATTTCATCCACAATCAGAATATCAGGCTGAACGACGGTGGCGATGGAGAAAGCCAGACGCGCGAGCATTCCGGACGAGTATGTTTTCAGCGGACGGTCGATGAAACTGTCGAGTTCGCTGTACGCAATGATTTCCGGCGCTTTGTCGCGCAGAAAATCCTTCGGGTAGCCAAGAATTGCGCCGTTGAGGAAGATATTCTCCCGCCCGGTGAGTTCCGCGTCGAAGCCGCTGCCGAGTTCGAGCATGGGGACAAGTGTGCCTTGCAGGGCGACGCTGCCGCTGGTGGGCGGGTAAATGCCGCTGATGATTTTGAGCAGGGTGGATTTTCCCGCGCCGTTATGGCCGATCAGCCCGGTGACACTGCCCCTTTCGGCGATGAAGGATACATCATCGAGGGCGCGGAAGGTGGTGGTATGCGTCTGGCGGTGGAGGGCGTCGACGACGAACTCCTTGAGGTTGGTGGTGCGGTTCTGGTCGATGCGGAAATCCATCGTAATGTGGCGGGCTTCTACCAAGGGGATTCACCTCCTTGCGCCCGCAGGCGCGAAATCCTGCGAATATAATTCTCCATCAGCCAAGAAAAATCCTCTTGCCAAATGCAAAATTGACAGAAATTCCTTTCTGCTTCCGCCCCTTGACGGGAGAGCGTCGGTGGGCTATACTTATCCCGTATGGAAAAGGGGAGGAATCCGGATGGAAATCATTGCACGAATCGAAAACGGCTTTCGGGAGAAATTCGGCGTGCCGCGGCAGTCGGGGCTTGTGCCGGAGGTGATTTCCCGCGTCGTGATGGCGGAAAAGTACAGCGTCCGCGAGGCGTTCCGCGGCATTGAGGATTACTCCCACCTGTGGCTGCTTTGGGAGTTCGACCGCGCGCAGCAGGACGATTGGCGGCCGACTGTGCGTCCGCCGCGTCTGGGCGGCAATACCCGATTGGGCGTGTTCGCGACGCGCTCACCGTTCCGCCCGAACCGCATCGGTCTGACGGTTGTCCGCTTGATTCGCATGGAGGAGGAGAACGGGCGCATCACGCTCGTCGTCTCCGGCGCGGATTTGATGGACGGCACGCCAATTGTGGACATCAAGCCGTACCTGCCGTATGTGGACAGCGTGCCGGACGCGGTCGGCGGGTTCACCGAGCAGATCGAACGCCATCACCTGACGGTGGATTTTCCGGAGAAGCTCAAAAAGTACGTTCCCAAGCAGAATCTGCCCGCCGTGATGGGCTTGCTCGCGCAAGACCCGCGCCCGGCGTATCAGCATGACGGAAAGCGTGTGTATGGCGTGCCGTATGGCGAGGTGGATATTCGCTTTGTCGTCGAAGGAGACACGCTGACGGTGGTGGAGGTCGTGCCGTACACGGAAAAGGAGCAGAAAAAATGAATACGAATCGCTGGATGCGGGAGGTCAATGCGCGGTTTCCGGTGCGCAAAAGCAAAGTACAAAAGGCGCAGTTCCGCCAATACTTCAAGCTCGGCGTGGGCATCTGCGCCTGCCGCAAGAAAAAGCATGTAGGCTGGTACTGCAGCAAAATTCATACCAAACATGACACGACGTACGACGAAATCACCCTGCAGGGCGTGGCGGACACGGTGGAAGCCGTCCTCCGGCAGGTCGTCGGGAAGGAGCAAGCATGACCATACGCGAAGAAATCGACGCGCAGTTCCCCATCCGCAAAACGACGGCGCAGAAGCGGGCGTTCGAGAAGTGGGTGATGGCGAAGATGCGCGAAATGGGGTATCGCCCCTATGTGGACGGCATGAACCGAAAGGACAAGCTGCGCCACCGCAACATCGTCGCCGGCGACCCTCAAAATGCCGAACTGCTCATCAGCGCCCACTACGATACGGCGGCGACCATCGGCGTGCCCGATTTGCGCATCCCCCGGAATTTCCCGGTGTATATCCTCGCGCAGGGCGCGGTGCTGCTGGGAATGCTGCTGATTTCTCTGCTGATCGGCACGGTGGTCGGGCTGGCGACGAAAAGCGGCGATTGGCTGATTCTGACGTTCTTTTTTGCCTATCTGGCGCTGATGCTGCTGATGATGTTCGGCGCGGCGAACAAGCATAACGTCAATGACAACACATCCGGCATTGCCGCCCTGCTGGAGACGATGCAGCGCCTGTCCCCTGAAGCGCGCGAAAAGACGGCGTTCATCCTCTTTGATCATCAGGAGACGGGCAGCCGCGGCGCAAAGAGTTACGGCGCACAGCACGTCGAAGTGCAGACGATGAAGCTGCTTGTTGACTTGAGTTGCGTCGGGGATGGCGACACGTTCGTCATCAGCGCCCCGAAAATGGCGCAGGACAAGCCGGAATACGCCGTCGTCCGCGAATCCCTTGAAGAAAACGCAATGGCATCCGGCGTGTCGACGCAGTTCTTCGGGCGCGCGGGTGTGCAAGGCGCGGGCGATTATCGGCGCTTCGTGTGCGGGGTGGGCGTATCGGCATACCACCACAGCGCGGGGGTGGGACTCATCACCGGGCGCATCCACACTTCCCGCGATACCGTCTGCCGACAGGAAAATTTGGACTATCTCGCCAAAAGTCTCGCCGACGCGGCTCAAAAAATGAATGATTTGTAACAATTTGCCGAACGAGCGGCATTTTTCAGCGCTTTTGCTTTGCAATTTGTACCGGAATATGCTACAATAGAGAATAGAAAGGCTCCCTGTTGGCGAGACTGGAAGAGGAGGAAGCAGTATGCTGCCGCAAGTTTCCAAGGGATTCCGCGCCATTTTTGTCGCGGTGATGTGTGTGGTATGTGTGGCGCTGTGTGTGCTGGCGGTTCGGCTGACACAGCAGAGCGAGCAGCTTCGGCTGACGCAATTGCAGCTGGATGCAAGTCTGGCGCGGTTGAAGCTCCAGCAGACGCAGCGCGCGCAAATCGACGTTGACCTGCCGGAAACGCTGGCGCAATTGCAGGCGGTGCAGCCCGAAGCGGATGCAGCGTCCGCGCGCGAGCAGGAACTCCGCGCCCGGCGCAAGACGCTCCGCAGCGAGAATGCGGAATTAGCGGCGCAGGCGGAAACGCTCACGCAGCAGCTCGCTCTCCTTCGGACCCCGGACAGTGAGCTGATCGGAGAGGTGGAGACGCTGCAAAAGACGCTTTCATCCCTTCAGGCGCAGGTGGACGCCGCACGGCAGCTCCTTGGGCAGGCAGAGGAGTGAGCCTATTCCCCAATTCACTTGCGCTATCTGCTTGCGCATTCGCATTTGGGAATAGTATACCAGCCGCATTTATTCACAGTCTGAGATTCGACTGACAAAGCAAGGAGGAAGTTCCCATGTCCGAAAACAAGTCCCAGACGCCGGCACAGAACACGCCGGAAAACAGCGAGAAGAAGAAAGTTTCCCTGTTTGCACTCATCGTCGTGTTGGTCGTGGCGGTCATCGTGATGGTCGCCCTGTTCGTGCGGTCGAATAACCTGTCCAGTCAGCTGGATGAGGTCAACGGTCAGCTGGCCGCCAGCAACACCGAACTCCAGCAGACCATTGCCGACAAGGAGACGGCGCAGGCGGAACTGACCACCGCGCAGAATGACCTCCGCGAGGCGCAGCTGGTGCTGGAAGAATCCACCGCAAAGGTGGCGGAACTGGAAGCCCAGCTGGTTGTGCTGAACGACGAAAACGAAGCGAACAAGGCGCAGGTGGAAACGCTGACCGCTGAACTGGACACCGCAAAGGCGAATCAGGCGGCGGCGCAGGGTTACCTCGACAACGTGTCCGCCCAGCTGGATGAGCTGATGCAGAACCTTGGCTTGGCGCAGAGCGCGCTGAATGGCGAAGTGACGGAAGAACCCGCTGTGACGGAAGAACCTGCTGTCGAACCCGCTGTGACGGAAGAACCCACCGTCGAGCCCGAAGCGACGGAAGAACCCACCGTCGAACCCGACGCGACGGAAGACCCCACCGCCGAACCGGACGTGACGGAAGAACCCGCTGTCGAGCCCGCTGTGACGGAAGAACCCGCTGTCGAGCCCGCTGTGACGGAAGAACCCACCGCCGAGCCCGCTGTCGAGCCCGAAGCGACGGAAGAACCCACTGCCGAACCCGAAGCGACGGAAGAACCCACCGCTGAACCGGACGTGACGGAAGAACCCGCCGCTGAGCCGGAAGCGACGGAAGAACCCACTGCCGAACCCGAAGCAACGGAAGAACCCGCTGCTGAAAGAAGAGGTCTTACCACCACCATCACGTCTATGCTGCCGGACGAATACACGCTTGATGTTGAACTGCATCTGGACGCGAACAATGTGGTGACGGAGTTGAAGCTGACGCTGGAAGATGAAATCGAAGGTCTGACGCAGGAAATGCTGGACGCCTTCGCGGAGCAGTTCGTCGGCAAGCAGCTGCCGGTTGTCCTGCACGCGGATGCGGATGAGACGACTGCGGAAGAGCAGATTGTCGAAGGCATGGAGAATCAGCTGGAGAACAGCCGCGGCATCGTTGAGATGCTGAACAAGCTGGCAGAGCAGTAATCCCCTGACACATCGCGCCGCCCCGCTGATTGAATATGGTTAAGCGGGGCGGCGCTTTTTTGCACTTGTGTTCCTTTTCAATCAATGGTATAATAGAAGTGGACGTGTATGTCCGAGCAGATATATCAACGATCGACGACCAATGGAGGCTGCACATGAAAAAATGGTTCTGTGCGCTGGGCATGATGCTGGCGCTGCTGATGTCCGTCGCGCTGGCGGACGGCGTGAAAGTTACCTTTGCCGAGAAAAACGGGCAAATCAACGGCGGCTATGATTATACGCTGAAGCTGAACGTGTCGCCCGCAAGCGACAAAGACCTGACGGTTTCCCTGACCTGCGACGGCTTGGATGGCGCGTATTCCGTGGTCATCCCGGCAGGGCAGAAGAGTACCACGCTGACCGTTCCGACGCAGGTGGTGGAGGAGCGCGGCAAGGTCGTCTTTGAGCTGCAGAGCGGCGACGGCTACACCGGTGCAGGCAAGCACACGCTGACCATCCAGCGCCTGCCGAACGTGCAGTTTTATCTGGGCATCAACTTCGGCACGGTGGGCAAGAAGATGAGCGTCCGCATGACGGTGACGAATTCATCCACCATCGTCAAGGGCAACAACACCTTCCAGCTGCGCGATGACAAGGGTACAGTGCTGGCGGAAGCAAAGTGGTCGAATCCGAGCGGCGACATGAGCTTCTCTATCACCCCAACCGCTGATATGGAGGGCTACACCCGCCTGAGCGTGTGGCTGGGCGATCGCTGTGTGGCGGATGGCGGTTACCTGACCGTCGTTGCGAAGGGACAGCGTGCCGTCAAGAACGTGGAGACGGAGCGGAAACTTGTCGGCATCGGCATGGACTGCGGTTTCGGCGGCAAGAACACCGATCAGGTGCTGGAAGTGCTGGCGAAGCACAACACGAATATCACCTTCTTCATGACAGGCTATTTCGTCCGCACGTTCCCGGAGGAATCCAAGCGCGTGCTGGCAGCGGGCAATGAAATCGGCGACCACACGAACACGCATCCGCAGCTGACGAAGGAACGGCCATACAGCATGATGCGCCAAATCGTTTTTCCGGCGGAGACCATGGCGGAAACGCTGGGCGTCTCGCCGCGCCTGATGCGTCCGCCGTACGGGGACGTGAACAGCAACGTCATCAGCGTTTCGCGCGCGGAAGGCATGGAGTGCGTGCTGTGGAACATGAGCACGAAGGACTCCATCGGCAAATACACGGTGGAGGAGTGCATCAAGAACGGTACGACGCGCGCCAAGCTCGCGCCCGGCAATATTTTGCTCTGCCATCTCGACGCGAATCGCAGCTGGGAAATTCTCGATGCTGTCCTGACCTACTACGAGGAGCAGGGCTACACCGTTCTGCCGATTTCCGCGCTGATTTACGCCACGGGCGGATCGCTGCCCCCGATGCCTTCCACCCGTGAGGCACTGCTTTACACCGACGACTACTGGCCGAACTGGCTGGCAGAACGCGGCATTGAGATTGAGACGAAGGAATAAGCAAGCAGGCTGTCCGAGAAAAAACGGGCAGCCTGTTTTGCAAAAGGTGGAATGCCGATGCACATCACTGACTGGAAAAAGAATTTTATCTCGAAGATGATTACGCGCGGGCGCAATTACTGGCGTGCCGGGGCAGTGAAAGATCTGCACTGCACGCAGGAGAAAATCACTGCTGATGTAGAAGGCACGCGGCTGTATCGGGTTGAGATTACGCTGGCGGGCGATGCCGTGGCAACCATGTCCTGCACCTGCCCCTTTGCGAAAGAGGGCGCAAACTGCAAGCACATGGCGGCGGTTCTCTTTGCGGCGACCCATCTGCCGGAAGCGGAATTGCCCGCGCCGGAGTGGGAGAAGAAGCTGAACAGCCTGTCCGCTGAAACGTTTCGGGATTTTCTTCGCCCGCTGCTGAAAAAGGACGAAGCACTCCGAAATCGGCTGATGCTGTGCAAGGGAGACGAACCTGTCCGTGCGGATGAACGCCGCCTCAATTGGCAGCGCACCCTGACGCAGACGCTTCACGCCGCCGAACGCTATTCCGAAAACGAGTATGACGAATACGCGGAATATGACGAAGAAGAATATGACGAAGAAGAGGAATCACCCGTTCACGAACTGCTGGAGCTGATGGATGCGGAATTGGCTGATTTGCTGACGCCGGAACATGTGATGCTGGCGTTTGAACTCGTTTGTGACACGGCAATGATGTTTGAATCCGCCGATGAAATTCTTGAACGGGAGGATATCGAAGACGCTTGCCGCGATGCATGGATGCAGATTCTTGCCATCGCAGCACCCGACCAGCAGTCGGCAATGTACGAGTGGTTCGCCGCTGCATTCCGGACGTGGAAGCCGATGACGTATTTCACCGCGCCGCTGGCGTTCTTGTTTTCGTATCCGTGGGACGAAGCAATTCATCAGCGGAATCTTGCGCTGCTGGACGAGAAAATTGCCGAATGGAAGCCGAATGCGCAGGAACGCGGTGGAGGCGCGATGGTGAATCTGCTGAATCAGCGTGAAAAAACGATGCAGCAGCTGCACGCTTCGCAGGAGGACATCATCAGCTTCTGGCATTCGCATTGGGATGTGCCGTATGCGCATGACCGGACACTGAAAACGCTGATGGCGGCGGAAAAGTGGACGGAAGCCATCGAGCAGGTCAAGGCGGATTTGCAGACGTTCGCCGGGGAATATATGCCATGCAAGCAGCGCCGCGAACAGCTGATTTTGCTCTATCAGCGCGCGAATCAGCCTGACCTTGCGCAGCGGGAGATTCGGCAGTACATTGAGCAGTACAATCAGTACGGCATGGAGCAGATTGATGCGCTTCGAGCGACGCTTCCCGTCGATGCGTGGCGCGACGAGGCGGAACGTTTGCTGAAACTGCCGACGACAGGCACTATCCGCCTGCCCCTGCTGGCATCCATTGAGCAGTGGGAGCAGCTGCTCCAGCGGATTCAGCAACACGGCAATTTTGAGGGACTGTGTACCTATTTTGACCCGCTGATGGCATGGAATTCCGCCCGCACGCTGGCACTCTATCGCGACATGGTGAATCGCGCTATGCAAGCGGCTTCGTCGCGCGCCGCCTACTGCGAGGTCATCCAAAAGCTGGAACGAATGAAAGGCACCGACGAGGGAAGAAAGATAATTGCTGACCTTGCTGAACAGTGGCGCAGGGACTACAAGCGCAAGTGCGCACTGCTGGACGAATTGCAGAAAGCAGGATACTGACAAAAAACAGGCTGTCCGGGCAAAACGCTCGAACAGCCTGTTTTTTCTGCTGCTTACTCCGCCGGGAACAGGAATCCCGCCGTCATTTCCAGATGGTTTTCGCCCGTGTAGTCTGGGAAAACCTCGTACATCTTCGCGGGGAAATCCGCCGCGGACGCTGCCGGTTGCAAGCGTCACGGTGGTGCAGGTCGGGGTGCTCACTTCCGCCAGCGCAGCGGACAGCAGCAGCAAAATCATCACCAGCAGGGAAATCAGTTTCCTCATGGGTTCCTCCAAGGTGGGTCGTTCGGGGAAAGGGGTTATCTTGTGGCCACGATGAAAGGATACACCATTTGTGATATGGGCGCAAGTACGCACTTTTTTATTAGCGAGGCACTTTTTGGTGACTGGGGGGAGGATTCGCTGCGAGGGCAAAAGAAAAGCACCGATTCTATCGAATCGATGCTAATCTGGCGGAGAGTTAGGGATTTGAACCCTAGGTGGGGTATAAGCCCACACACGATTTCCAGTCGTGCGCCCTACACGAACAAGTGTTTGCAAACTGCCGAAGTATCGGGGAGGTGGTCGGCGTAAAGGTCGGCAGTGAGGGCAAACGAAGCGTGACCAAGACACCCCTGCACGAGCTTCACGGGTTCGCCGCCGAGAACGGCGGCGGTCGCCACCGAGTGGCGCAAGCCGTGGAGGGTCACAGGCGGCAGAGAAAGCCGCTGTGTGACGCTGTGATGGTCTGTGTACACCTTGTGCATACTTCCCTCGTAGAAGAGCCCAGAGAGCGTCAGAGGGCGCATTCTGATGCAATCAAGCACGTTGTCAGGCAAAGCAATGCGCCTGTACGAGTGTTTCGACTTCAAGGGATGCAGTTCGCGGCTATCGCCGCGCTGGTGCTGTACGGTCAAAATGCCATCGGCAGACAAGTCAGCGCGAGAAGCTGCGAGGGCTTCGCCGCGCCGAAGACCGCAACAGCACAGCAGGAGCACAGTGGCGGAATCCATCAGCGCCGCCGCGTCCATGTAGCGGAGCAGTTCGGGCAGGGTCAGCACCACCGCTTTTTGTGCATGGTGTACAACCTGTGGGCATGTGTCCTCGTCAAGGACACAATCTGTCAGGTGCAGCTTCCGCGCAACGAGAAGCGCGCGGGAAAGCATTACACGATCCAGCTGGGCGGCACGCGGATGCGTGCGCGCCACAGACTGGATCCAGCACAGGCAATCCAGCGGTGCAATGTCAATGACCCAAATTGAACCCAACGACGCAGGAAGAGCCCGTACAGCCCTATTATAGCACGCCTTTGTGCTGGGCGCAAGGGCAGAGGGTTCGACGTAGTATTCAAGCCAGACATCTAACCATTCGCCAAGAGTATAGTCCTTTCGCATATTCTTTTCCCCTCCCGTAGTAGTAACAACGACTATGGAAGGAGTATACCACATGGAGCACCAGCACTACAACCACGTTAACCAAAACGACAAAAACAACGACTACTACAACCGCAGTAGTAGTACAACCACGAGTAGTAGTAGTACTACTACTACTACTACTATTGGAAGAGACAGCGAAACGACAACGGCAAACAGTCAAACGACAATCAACGGTTTTCGTTTCATGATTACCCAAATGTTTATGGAGCACTTCGCACAGGACTATCAGGATGCCATTGGCACGCGCCCGGTTCAGGTCATCATCAAGGAGGTCAGAACACAACTCGAAAGGGGAGAAATCACACCGCAACAGGTGAGCCGCGCACTCCAGCAGACCGCATACGCGCCGCGCCCGTCGTGGGCATACGCAAGGGCAATCATCCGCCGCATGGTGCGAGACGGAGAGTTCACAGAGAACGACGTGCCGTTCTAACCAGCTTGAGCAAACAAGAGAGGCGGCATAGAGAGCGCTGCGCCGGCCGGAACGGGCGCACGGAACAGCAGGGGAAGAGCGGCAGGAAGAGCGCCCGCCCCGGCTCGGCTTGCTTACACTGCCTTAGTCTTCATGGCTCCGTGGCTCCCACCTATAGTGGTGTACTGCCCACCCGCGCAGCAGTGCAGTGCCGTCGCTCCTCCAGCGCCCCCCCGCCCGCACCCCCGGCCCCGTCCGGTTCCTCCCCCCTGCCGCTGCCCCCCCTTCTCCCCCGCCATCAAGTTTGTGGGGGAGAAGGGGGGGCGCTCACGGGGGGTGCTCTCTGGGTTCCCTGCTCTTGGGCGGGCGGGGGGGCGCTTCCGTCGCTTGCGTTATGGGCCCGCCCACGTGCGCCATACTTGGGCGCATCTCCCGGCTTGAGCTTGCAAGGCCGTGCGCGCCGCTGGCGCGGCGCTCCTGGCATCGCGCGGGAAAGACCCGTCCGGCGCGCACCAGCGGGACGGAATGCCACCCCGCTCTGTGCGCGCCGAACTGCTTGAGCTGCGGGCGTCCCGCCCGGAGACAAAGTAGCGGGACGCCCGGCAACGGCATCCCGGCTTGTGCGTCCTCCACGGGCGTCAGGGCGGGTGCGCCGCGGGCGGCTCACTCGTTCGCCGCTTTTCCCGCTCTGCATCGCCCTGCCGCAGCTGTTGCATAGTCCTATGGTCGCTCCTCGGCTTCGCCTCGGTGCGGGTTTGTGCGCTGGGGGCGCGGCGCAAGCGCCGCAGCTGGTCAAGCCCGGAAAAACCCCCGTTTACCCAAGCGATTACCACGGAAATAAAGCCTAAAAGCGTGGCAAAGAGCGAAAAACCCACCGAAAGGAGAAAAAATGCGCCGTCCGACCGTAGAAAGACAGTATTACAGCGACGAAAAGCGCGGAACACCCGCGAAAGTCATCTGCACCCGCGAGGAAATCCGCGAAAGGTACGTTACCGCCATCGAGGTCATCCAAGAAACAGGGCTCAGCCGCTCCCGCGTCTTCGCCCTGGTCGCGCCGTGTCAGCGTTACGAGGTCACCGACGCCGCAAGCGGCGAAACCCGCCGCATGATGCGGCGGGTTGACGTAGAGAACGCGATATACTACAAAGGCTATCCGGGAAACCCTCTGTGGCACTCGTCGAGCTTCCAGCGCCGCATGATCATGCGCCGCTGGTACAGGGACGATGCAGGACTATCAAAACGCGAGGAAAAAAATTCACACACCCCTTGACAAGATACCAATTCAGGACTAAGATAAACCCGGAGGGCAAAAGAATGCCCGTCAGGTATCCGACACCTGACGGGCAAGGAGTATACTGGCGGAGAGTTAGGGATTTGAACCCTAGGTGGGGTATAAGCCCACACACGATTTCCAGTCGTGCGCCTTAGACCACTCAGCCAACTCTCCATATGAAGCTCACATTGCGGCGGGTCATCCGCAACATTAATTATTATAGCGCGAATCGGGGCGTTTGTCAAGGGAATTTTCGTGATTTTTGCAAAAAATCCGCGCGAGTGAGGGCGCACGAAGAAAAAGGACTGTGAGCGGAGAAAAGTGCCCGCGCAGCAGTCCTTTTGCGGTTAAATCAGGAACATCCAGCCAAGCATTGATACCATCGCGGCAATATGCAGCGTGCCGACGATTTGCAGGGGGAGAATGACGATGAAAATCGGGAGAATCGTGAACACGAGCGCCCAGATCGGGAAGCCAATCGCGCCGGTGATGATAGCAACCATCAGCGTGATGTAGAACGTAATCATTCCCAAAGAACACAGGCGCAGGGAGGCGCCACTGCGAAGCATGTCAAGCATCATGCCCTTGGCACGCTCGTCCCGCCCGTATTTGAGGAACATGTACTCCGCCAGCCCGCACTTCAAGTGATACGCGGAGCTGACGATGCACGCGAACGTCGTGCCAGCGAACAGAATTGCGCCGTACACCGGGGCTTTCTGGTACGCATACGCCGCCAGTGCCGCGTATCCGCAGAACTCCAGCACGATGGCAAACACGCCCAGCACGCCCGAACGCATCGGCACACTTGGCGAAACGCCCTCCATCAGCTTCGCAGCATAGTCGCCATCCTTCAGCTTGCTGTAGTTGGCAAGTTTCAGCGTGCCGTTGGGGAAGATGCTCAGGATGCGGTCGCAGTACATGTTGATGGCGTGGCCGATGATGCCCAGGGCAAGCAGGATGTACAGGATATTCATGCGCGTATGCCTCCCAATTAGTTAATTGCAACTAACTGCTTCGGTTTGGAGTATAGCACATGCACCAATCCCTGTCAAGGGCGGACAAATGGTTTCGGAAGATTTTCGTTACAGCCAGCCGAACGCGTGCGCCGCCGCGCCGCCGACGCCGCAGAGCAGCATCACCAGAATTGGGTTCCATTTCTTCCAGCGCAGGACGAGGAACGCCGCGACCATCAGCACAATGCCGACGATGGACACGCCGCCGCCCGATTTCACCGCCGCGACCTGCACGATGCTCAGCGCCGCCGACGCAATCAGCGCGACGACCACGGGACGCAGCGCGCCCAGCACGTTCTGCATCGTCTGCCCGGAACGAAATCGCCCATACAAATAGGAAAGAAGCGTGACGAGAATCAGCGACGGCGTGATGCACCCGAACGTCGCGACAAGCGCCCCCGGTAGTCCGGCGCAGCGCATCCCGACGAATGTCGCGGAGTTGACCGCAATCGGGCCGGGGGTCATCTCGGCAATCGTCATTAGGTTCGTAAATTCTGCCATCGTCAGCCAGCCGTGCGATTCCACGACCAGCGACTGAATCAGCGGCATGGCAGCATATCCACCGCCGACACTGAACAGCCCGATTTGGAAAAAGACGAGGAACAGCACCATCATGCGGATACGCCCCCCTTTCGCGCCAGCAGTGCCCGGATAACGCCAATCGCCGCCGCGACGAGGATGAGCACGATGACGTTGACGTGAAAGACAGCGGACGCCGCGAACGCGCCTGCCATCAGCAGCAGATTCAGCCAATCCTTCGACTGCACGACCTTGCTGCCAAGATTTGCCGTTACGTCGCAGATGACCGCCGCCACGCCCGACTGCATCCCCGTCAGCACCGCGCGTACCCATTCGTTCTCGGCGAACGCAGCGTACATCATGGAGATGATGCTGATGATGACAATCGGCGGCAGAATTGTCGCCAGCACCGCGACGATCAGCCCCGGAATCCCGGCGATGCGCCGCCCAACGAGGATGGCGCCGTTGACGGCAATCGCGCCCGGTGCGGTCTGCGCCAGGGCGGTCATGTCCAACATTTCCTCTTCGGTCAGGTAATGCAGCTCATCAACGAATTTTTTTTTCATCAGCGATACGATGACGAATCCACCGCCGAAAGTGAAGGTGCTGATGAGAAGCATGGAAGAAAAGAGCGTCCAAAGACGGTGCGCTGTGGATTCCTGCGGCATCAGGGTGGTCAGCTCCTTTTTTGAAATTGAGCTTATTCAATAAAATAGAATTTGTCTGCGGCGCGGAGGTTTCGCGTCTGCGGACGCGACAAGGGGGCAATAGAAACAGACGAAGTCTGCGATCGCCCCCTTGACCCCTTCGCAGCGCACGCCCATGTTACAGGTTTATTGTGTTGGCTGGGAAAACGATAGGGAAACTAACCATAAAACTTCCGATAAAATCTAAGAAACATGGGTGTGCAGCCCGAAGGGGTGGAGGGGGCGAGCGGAAAGCCCCCTCCTCGCCTCCGCAGAGGCGAAATCTCTGCATGACAGCGCAACGCTATGAAGAAACAGCATCGGAAATAAAGCAATCAAAAAACGCAGCCTGACACGTCTCGTCAGACTGCGTTTTGCATTTATTTTACAGCTTCGCCTGCGACAGCGGATATTCATCCAGCAGCGCCTTGAAATCCGCAAAATTCCGGCTCGTGCGGTCGACCATCGGCACAACCCACAGCAGAATCGCGAAGTCCAGCGCGACGGGCAGCCCGCCCTCCATCAAGGCGGCGGCAACGCGGATGAAGCGGTACATTTCCGCCCGCGCAGCCCCTGAAAGCGGCGGTACCATCGCGAAAATCGGGGAGAGCACGGCGGTGATTTCCTCGTCCGACGTCTTGGCGACACTCGTGGCGTCCAGCAGGGCGGTCAGCGCGGCTTGGCTGATCGGCGCGGCGTCATCCGCCGGCAGTTCCGGGATGAACGGCAGCGCAGGGAGCGGCAGAATCGGCCATTGCCCGGCGTCGTAGGCGGCGTTGCGGGTCAAACCGATGCTGCTGCGCGACAAAAGCAGCTTGTGCATTCCGGAAATCGGCGCATAGTTCGGCAAGCTCGTCAAAAGCAGCACGGGCGTTGCGTCCACGGGACGCAGGGCAACCATCGGGCGCTGTTCAGCGGAAATCTGGTGCGCAAAGCTGCGTTCCCAGCCCATTGCGGCGGCGATGTTGCGGATCAGCGTCGCGGCGGGCGCGGGGGTGGGCGACACAATACCGATGCGGTCGCTCATCGCCAGCAGGAGCAGCAGCGTAATCCCCTGATTCTTTGTCAGCGTCAGCCCGCACTTGCCGCACACAGCCGTCAGGCGTGCCAGCAGTTCGTCCAGCGTCGCCTGCTGCCCGCTCACAGGGCTCATGCGCAGCGGCTGACCCGTCAGCGGGATGTTCAGCTGCAAGTCGCCCAGCAGCTTCGAGATGGTCGCGGGGAGCGCATCGTTCTGCAGTGTGTCAATGTGCTTGAGCAGGGAATCGCGCTGCACGGTCAGGCTGTTCAGCTCTGTCTTGAGCGACGCCACCTGCGCCTCGCACGCGTCGCGGTCGCTCTCCAGCTTGCCCGTTTCCTTCTGCAGGCGGTTCGCCATGCCGGCGATAATTTCCTGCTTGAAGCCGTCCATGTCGCGGCGCGCCTTGTCCAACTGGCACAGGGCAGTCAGGCGCTCCGCCTCCAAATCCTGCAGGCGGTCGCGCAGCACGCGCTGGAGCGCGGTGATGTTGCGGTCTTTGCAAATGCGGGGCTCCAGCTTGGAGCGCAGCCCGTCCAGCGAGAGCATGAAGTCCATCAGCTGCTCGCGCGCTTCGGGCATCCGCCACGCGGCGCGGAAGGCGTTCACCGCGTCCGCCACGGGGTTGTCAATGGGGCGCATGGATGTGCCGTTGGGCAGGTTTTGCGCCGGCGGCTCGTATTTGCCAACGTACCACTGGCTGCTCACCGTCTCCTGCACGCGGTTTTTGCTCGGCTGGGGGGAGGTGCGCAGCGGCGTGCGGACGAGCGGCGTGCCGGTCAGCGGGCCGGTTTTCATCATGCTCGGCGGCATTTTCACCGGGCGCGTCTGCTGCTGATGCAGAAGGTTCGCACTGTCGGATACGCCTGTATTCAGGCTTTGCAGCGTCTCTTCAAAATCCTTCGTTTCGTCCAGAATGTTCAGCGTTTCGCCGATGGGCAGGGATTCATCCGCCGCGTCCGCCTTTTCCGCGGGCTTCTCCGCCGCGGGTGCTTCGGGGACAGTCTGGTCTGCCGGGGTGGCTGGGTCAGCCGGGGCAATCGGGTCAGCCGGGGCAGCCGCGGCACTCGGTGCAGCTGCCGGAACCGCTGCCGCATCCAACGGGCGGTCAAAGCGGACGGGTTTGGGGCGCATCTGCCGCTGAATTGGCGCGGGACGCACCGCCGTGGGCGCATCCTTCAGGCAGAGAATCGTGCGCTCCACGCCATCCGGGCAGGGCAGCGTGAACAGCATTCCCGCCATCCCGCTGCTCTTTTGCGGCTTTTCCGGGTCATTTTTGCACACAGGCCCGTACAGCACGTTGTCTGCGCGCAGATAGAACAGGGGCGTAATCGCCGTTTCCGCCACCACCGCGGCATCATCCGCCGGGGCGGAGATTACCTCATAAAAGCTGTGCGCGGGCAATTCATGCACGGTGTCGGAATAGAGGATAAACTGGTTCGGTTCCCCCTTGTCAGGGCGGAAATTCTTGTTTGTGCGGATTTTTGTAGCTTCGGCGGGCAGGTTCGCCAAATCAACCAGACAATAATGCCCAAGGTCACGCATCCGGCTCTTGAAGGTGTGCTGTTCGTTGCGGTCAGGGACGATGCGCAGGCAGCCTTCCACCGGAAACTGGTTCATCGCCTCTTGACGGATGTCAGCGTCCGGGGTCAGCAGAGGGCGAACGCGGAAATACGCCTGCTGGATATTGTCCTCCTCCAGATAACAGAAGAGAAGCTGATTGTCGATGCTCATAATTGCCTCCATAAATAATAAGTGATAAAATAAAAGAACACTCCCTATGAAAATTTTATCAAATAAAGTGCGAATCGTCAAGGGTTTCGACAGGGTTTTTCCGCAAAAAGACGCTATCTTTTTCCGCCGCGCATGAAACCGCCTCCAGCGCGCATACTGATACTATTTCCAGATTCACCTGCGCCTTTTCATCTGGAAATAGTATGAACCCGAAAAGGGAGGCGAAAAACATGACGGTGGGGATGCTGCTGGCAACCATTCTGCTTGTGCTCACGTTCTCCGGCGTGCTTTCCGGCGCGTGGGAGCGGCTGGGGATTCGCCAGCGGACGGCGGGCGCGTGGCTGCTGGCAATGCTCGCGGCGCTGCTGATGCCGGATGTCCGGCTTGGCGCGGCGTGGGTGAATCCAGCGGGGCTGGCGGTGACGGCGGCGGCTTCCGTGCGCCTGATGATGACCATCCGCCCGCGCCGGGAGCTGGTGCGTGTGCTGCTGGGCAGCGTGATTGCCGGGGCGATGGGGTTGCTTGTGCTGATTTTGTCGGACGGGCAGGCGGATGCGCTCTGGGCGTGCGCGATACTCATCGGGGCGGCGGCGTGCTTTCTGGGGGTCAGCCGGCGCGGGATGCTCCTGTGCAGCTTGATGGGGATGCTCGTCGCGCAGGGCGCAGCGGGCGTGTCGGGGGTTCTCCGCGCGGATGTGCAGCCGTGGACGGATGCGGCGCTGCTGTGCGCAAGCGTATCCACCGCGCTGGCGGAAATTGTGCGCCGAACCGCCATTTTCCTGCTGACCCCGCCGGGCGTGAAAGGGGGACACCGCGGATGAGGAAGCTTCTGACGCTGCTTTTGCTGCTGATGCTGCTGCTCACCAGTTCCGCCATGGCGGCGGAAAAATCGGCGTATCGCTTGGCGGATGAGCAGGGGACGCTGCTGGCGTGGCTGGATGTTCCCCCTGCCGTCGGGGATGTGCTGCTGACGGCGGATGGCACGCGCCACCGGGTGATTGCGGTAGAGGGGCAGCAGGCGGTCTTGCGCGAGGATGGCACGGAGACGCTGCCCGATGTGCCGTGGTCTGCCCGCGAGACGGCGCAGCCCGTGACCAGTGCCGTGCGCACCATCGGGCTGATGGGCGACGCGGCGCTCGTGCGTGATTTGCGGGAAGGGCTTGCGAATCAGGGCGCGGCGCTGGTGACGGTGAATCCTGAGCAGGCGGATTTTCCGCTGACCGTCGCGCAGGACGAAATCAGCAATTCCGCGGAATATGATACGCTTTTAAGCGGCGAGAAAGCGGCGAAAATCCGCCTGATTGTCCGCCGCGGCGGCGATAATGAAGCGCTGATGAAGAATTTCGCGCTCTCCGTCAAGGCGGGGCTTGACCATACCGCCCCGACGCTCATTCGGGACGTGTACTTTGCCGCGAACGCGCAAGAGCCGATCCGGATGCTCTGGGGCGCGCGGGAGACCGAGCCAATCCGCCTGCAAAACACGATTTTGCCGCTGGCGCAGGTGATTTCAAACGCGCTGGAGCCCCGTGACACGGCAGGCGGCATTTCCGGCAGCGAGGACGTGCCGGAGCACAGCGCCGTGACAGGCTTGATTTTCGCCGGCGGTCTGCTGCTGGCGGGCGTGGTCGGCTACGGCTTGCTGCTGACCGGGGGACGCAGGCACGGGAAGAAAACATAACCCAAAAGGCGATTCAGCCGATGAAGCTGAACCGCCTTTTTTCAGGTGCGTATGGTGATGATGATCGCCGTGGCTCAATAATAGGTGATGGACACCACGTTCTCCGGCAGCCATACGCGGCGAATCTGGTACGAGCCAGACGGCTGGAACTCCAGGCACACATAGCCGTTCTCCCACGCCATGACCGCGCCGGTCGTGCCGGAGGAGATCTTCTGCTGATGCTGCTTGTAGTTCGTGCCCGGCCCGTAGTACGCCGTTGTGGTGGAGGTCACGCGCCCGTTGCCAAACGGTATACTTTCATCCGGCACACGGTTCACGTCAATGTCGATGCGCTGCTCACCCGTGTAGGCGCGCACCATCTTGCCATTGTACTCAAATTCAACTTCCAGCCACCAGATATCGTTGCCGGACGCGCGGGACAGCACCGTCACCGTGTGTCCGCCGTCGTTCCAGTAAGTGCCAAGCTCATCGTACTTCGTCGACGGGCCGGAGCGCGTCGAAATCGGGCGGTTGGACATGGCAAGCAGTCCGCTGCTGCTGTCGGAGGAAGAAGGCGTCCAGCGGCCCAGCGCCACGTCAAACGAGACGCAGATGGCGGGGCGAACGGCGTTGTCAAACTCCGTCACCTTGTTGCCGTGGTCGTAGAAGCTGCCGTGCGCGCCGACGAACACGCCGAAGGTCGACGTGCTGTCCACGCGCGCCCAGTAGGAGGAGGTGCCTGTGTCGCTGGCGGTGTACGCGCCGCACTGCCGGGCGTATTCCGTGGCGTAGAGCAGTTCCGTGTCCAGATACTGCTGGATTTCCCACTGGCTGAGGATGTACACATAGTCCGACGAATTGCTGACGTACACGCTGTTCAGCTGCCCCTGTTCCGCCGACGTGAACGCGGAGGACAGGAACGTGCTGTTCAGCCACGAGCGGATGGTGCTGTTGTGCCACGAGGTGGTGCTGGTCGAGCGGTTGTAGACCATCGAATCCAGCCCATACTCGCTCACCGCGCGCACTGTCCGGCTGCCGTAATCAACGCTGTACACGCGCCAGAGAATCGGCTCGTCGCCGTTGCGCAGGTTGCCATCCTGCTCGTAGTTGCCGAAGTAGAACGTCTGCCCGACGTACACGTCACTTGCCGCCGAAGCAGCGGGCAGCAGCGTCAGCAGAGAAACGAGTGCCACCAAAAACGACAGAATCCGTTTGTTGCGCATGGAAAACGACCTCCCGTACAGATTTTGTAAAACCATTATATGCCATGTGCTGAGCCTTGTCAAGTCCAAAAAACGGCTGCTTTTTGCCAAAAATCAGGCGGCGGCAAAATTTTCATCCGCGAAACAGTTGACCTTGACCGCGAAAAATGATACATTATAATGAGCGCGAATTCTGCGCTGTACGGTTAAGGAGGTACTTCCACTTTGCAACCCGAAATCAACCAAGAAGCCATCGCCCGGATGCTCGATCAGGTGCAGAAGCCGACGCGCTATACCGGCGGGGAAATGAATACGCAGCTCAAGCCGTGGGACAGCGCGAAGCTGCATTTTGCGTTCTGCTTTCCGGATACCTACGAGGTCGGTATGTCCCATCTGGGCATGAAGATTCTCTATGCCGCGATGAATCAGCAGCCTGATATGCTCTGCGAACGCGCGTTTATGCCGTGGGTGGACATGATGGAACTGATGAAGCAGGAAAATGTTCCGCTGTTCACGCTCGAAAGCCGCAGCCCGCTCAGCGCCTTTGACGTCGTGGGCTTTACGCTGCAATATGAAATGAGCTACTCCAACATTCTGGCGATGCTGGAGCTTGGCGGCATTCCGCTTTTGCGGGAAAATCGCCGGGAGGAAGACCCGATTGTCGTTGCGGGCGGGCCGTGCGCGTTCAATCCCGAACCGCTGGCGGATTTTATTGACGCGTTCATGGTCGGCGACGGCGAAGAGCAGATTCTCGACCTCAACCGCGTCATCATGCAGGGACGCGAAGAGGGCGCGAGCCGCATGACGATCCTCAAGCGCCTGTGCGGCATCCGCGGCGTGTACGTCCCGGCGCTCTATGACGTGAAGTATAACGAAGACGGCACGATTGCGTCCATGAAGCCGAACTGCCCCGAAGCGCCCGAAAAGGTCTTGAAAGCGATTATCCCCGATTTGGACAAGGCGTTCTATCCCACGGAAATCCCCGTGCCATATATGGAGATTATCCACGACCGCATCATGCTGGAAATCATGCGCGGCTGCACGCGCGGCTGCCGCTTCTGTCAGGCGGGCATCCTGTATCGCCCGGTGCGCGAGCGGAGCCTGGAGCATCTGGTGGAGCTGGCGCAGCAGCTGGAAAACACGACCGGGTATGAGGAAATCAGCCTGTCCAGCCTCTCTTCCGGCGACTATACCTGTCTGGCGGAGCTGATTCGCGAGCTGATTCGCCGTCTGGACGAGAAGCATGTGTCGATTTCGCTGCCGTCGCTGCGCCTGGACAGCGTGCTGAAGGATTCGCTGGAGGCGACGCAGAAGGAGAAGAAAACCAGCCTGACGTTCGCGCCCGAAGCCGGAACGCAGCGCCTGCGCGACGTCATCAACAAGGGCGTGACCGAAGAAGACCTGATGAGCAAAGTCTCCGACGCCTTCCACGGCGGATGGAGCAGCGTCAAGCTGTACTTCATGATGGGTCTGCCGACGGAGACGACCGAGGATTTGGACGGCATCGCGGATTTGGCGAAAAAGGTCGTCGATGCGTACTTTGCCGTGCCCAGGGGCGAGCGCGCGAAGGGGCTGCGCGTGGTGTGCAGCGCGTCCGTGTTTGTGCCCAAGCCCTTCACGCCCTTCCAGTGGGAGCCGCAGGACACGCAGGAGATGGTGCGCGAGAAGCAGAGCCACCTGCGCGAGAAGCTGCATATCAAGGGCGTGACGTTCAATTATCATGAGTCGGATTTGAGCTATCTGGAAGCGTGCTTTGCCCGCGGTGACCGCCGAATGGGGCAGGTGCTTCTCCGCGCGTATCAGAAGGGCTGTATGCTCGACGGCTGGACGGAGCTGTTCAAGTACGACATGTGGCGCGAGGCCTTTGCCGAGCTGGGCATTGACCCGGCGTTCTATGCCTACCGCCGCCGCGAGAAGGACGAAATCATGCCGTGGGATGTGATTGACTGCGGCGTGACAAAGGAGTTCCTGTGGCGCGAGAAGGAAAAGGCGGAAAAGGCGCAGACGACCAAGGACTGCCGCAAGGGCTGCAACGGCTGCGGCCTGCAGCGCTTCAAAGGGGTGTGCAAATATTGCGGATAATGGCTGTGTTTGAAAAGGGCATCCGCCTGCGCCACATCGGGCATCTGGACATTCAGCGGGCGATGATGCGCGCGCTGCGCCGTTCGGGGCTGCCCGTGGCGTATTCCAATGGGTATAATCCGCATATTCTGCTGACGTTCGCGTCGGCGCTGTCCACCGGGGCGGCGGGAAAAAAGGAAATTCTGGATGTGACGATGGCGCGCGAGGCGTCGCCGGATGATTTCCTCCAGCAGATGAACCGCGCCCTGCCGCCGGATTTGCAGCTTTCTTTCGCCCGTGCGCTGGATGACAAGCATCCGGCGATGATGGCGCTCGTGCAGGCGGCGGATTACACGCTGCAAATCGAGGATGCGAACGCGGCGGAAAAGATGATTGCGGCGATTCCAGCGTTCCTTGAACAGACGAGTATTCTTGCCATGCGCCGCACGAAATCCGGCATGAAGGAGACGGACATCCGCCCGCTGCTGGTGTCGCTCTCCGGCGAAGGCACGGCGATTCATGCCGTCATGGCGCTGACGGAGACGCTGGCGTGCAAGCCGGATATGCTGTTAAGTGCGCTTAGCACCTTCTGCGGGCTGGAAAGCGCCCCGGATGCGCTGATTATCCGCAACGGCTTGCTGGGTCGGGATGAAAACGGCGAACTGACGCCCTTGGAGAACCTATGAGAACATTGCTTGTGCATCAGGGCGAAAAGCCGCTGATTGGCATATTGGAAGACGGGCAATTGGCGGAAGTCTTTTTCCCGCAGGAGGGCGACACGGCGGAAGCGGTGCTGCTGGGGCGCGTGGAGCGCATTGTGCCGGGGATGAAGGCGGCGTTCGTCGATATTGGGCAGGAGAAAAATGGCTTCCTGCCGCTGGAAGAGAAGAACACGGGGCTGTCCTACCCGAAAACGGGCGACGCGGTGATTGTGCAGATTCGCAAGGAAGCACAGGGCATCAAGGGCGCGTTCCTCACGCGCGACATCAGCCTGTGCGGGGAGACGATGCTGCTCACGCCCATGAGCCGCATGATTGGCGTGTCGTCCAAAATCACGGAGGATGGCAAGCGGAAGGCGCTGAAGGAGACGGGCAGGGCGATTGCGCAGGAGCGCTTCGGCTTGGTGATGCGCACGGCGGCGGAGAATGCGCCGGAGGAAGAACTCGCGGCGGAAGCGGAGCGGCTGTTCCAGCAGTGGGAGCAGATTCGCCGCGCCGCGCCGACCGCGCATGTGCCGTCCGTCTTGATGCAGCCGCGAAGCACGCTCGAAGCCGTGCTGGATGACTATCGCCCGCGCGGGATTGACCAAATTGTGACGGACGACCCGGCGGTGGCGGAAAAAGCCGCGGGCATTGCGCCGGTTCAGGTGATTCCTGAAAACCTGCTGACCATTTATAAAATTGAGTCGCAGCTAAAAAAAGCGCAGGAGCGCCGCGTGTGGCTCAGCAGCGGCGGTACGCTGGTCATCGACCCGTGCGAGGCGATGACGGTGATTGACGTCAACACCGCCAAATTCACCGGCAAGCGCGAGTTAGAGGACACCGTGCTGCGGCTGAATCTGGAAGCGTGCGGCGAGATTGCGCGGCAGGTGCGCCTGCGGAATTTGAGCGGCATCATCATCATTGATATGATTGACATGAAGACCCCGGAACACCGGCAGATGGTGCTGGACGCGCTGGAAGAAGCGTTCGCGTCCGACCGCGTAAAGACGGTGATTCACGGCTTGACATCCCTCGGCTTGGTGGAAATGACGCGCAAACGGTCACGTCCGCCGCTGCGGGAAATGCTTGCAAAACAGGAGGAAGCCCATGAGTGACAGAAAGCCTGTCATCATTTCAGAAGAACAGCTGGAAGAGCAGCGGCAGTATATTCAGCAGATTCGCCTGATGCCGGATGCTCCGAAGAGCTACCACGTTGTGACCTATGGCTGCCAGATGAACGCGCATGACAGCGAAATCCTCGCCGGAATGCTGCGCGACATGGGCATGGAGGAAGCCGCCGACCGCGAATCGGCGGATTTTGTGCTGTTTAACACTTGCTGCGTGCGCGACAACGCCGAGCGCCGCGCCTTGGGCAACGTGACGTGGCTCAAGGAGGTGCGCAAGAAGAATCCGCGGCTGATGATTGGCGTGTGCGGCTGCATGATTCAGCAGCCGGGCATGGCGGAGAAAATTTTGAAGCAGTACCGCTTTGTGGATTTGGCGTTTGGCACGGCGAACCTGTACCGCCTGCCGGAACTGATGCTCAAAGCGCTGGAAAGCGACCACGCGGTGGTGGAGGTGGAGGAGCAGAACACGATTGCCGAGGGTCTGCCCGTGCAGCGCCTGCGCCATGATGCGGCGTATATCACGATTATGTACGGCTGCGACAACTACTGCACCTACTGCATCGTGCCGTATGTGCGCGGGCGGGAGCGTTCGCGCGAAATGAGCGCGATTGTGGCGGAAGCGGAAGCCCTGCGTGACAGCGGCGTGAAGGAAATCATGCTGCTGGGGCAGAATGTGAACAGCTACGGCAAGGGACTCCAAACGCCCGTCACGTTCGCCCAGCTGCTCAAAGCGCTGGATGATGTTGGCATCCCGCGCATCCGCTTCATGACCAGCCATCCGAAGGACTTGTCCGACGAGCTGATTGATGTGATGGCGCATTCCAAGCACATCCTGCCGCAGTTCCACCTGCCGGTTCAGCACGGCAACGATGAAATCCTCCGCCGGATGAACCGCCACTACAACCGCGCGCAGTACCTTGACCGCGTGCGTAAGCTGCGCGAGGCGATTCCGGCTATCGGCCTGACGACGGATATTATCGTCGGCTTCCCCGGCGAGACGGAGGAGCAGTTTCAGGACACACTGTCGCTTGTGCGCGAGGTCGGCTATGACAGCGCGTTCACCTTCATCTATTCGCCCCGGACGGGCACGGGCGCGGCGAAAATGCCGAACCAAGTGCCGGAAGACGTGTCCTCCCGCCGCATTCAGGAACTGCTGAAGGTGCAGGAGGAATGCCAGAAGAAGGCGCTCGCGCGGTTCATCGGCACAGAAGAAGAGGTGCTGGTGGAGGGACTCAGCCGCCGCAGCGACACGGATGTGTCCGGCCACGGGCTGCACGGGCTGTCCGTCACATTCCCCGGCACGGAAAGCGACGTGGGCGAAATCGTCCGCGTGAAGATTGTGGGCGCGAAGAACAACACGCTCACGGGTGAAAGAATCTAAGGCACCACCGCACAATTCGGCGGCACGTCTGGCGATGTCTTTTCCGCCATCTGCGGCATGCAAATTCCTCGATTTACTTCCAGTAAACCTTCGAAATTTGCATTTGCATCTGACGAAAAATCCATTCGCCAGTCGACCACCTCATTTGTGCGGTGTTACCCTAACCCGGCAGCAAATCAGAAAGGACAATCAATATGAAAGAAGTTATGATGTGCGCGCAGAAGCTGGCGGAAGCCATTCTGAACAGCGACGTTTACCAGCACATGCACACGCTGGAAGAGCAGGTGACGCAGGACGAAGACGCGACGAAGGCGATTGCCGCCTACATGGAAAAGCGCACGGCGGTCGAACAGGCGATGCGCAAGCCGGACATCGACCCGTCGCAGCTTGCCGAAGCCGCGCAGGAACTGGAAGACGTGCAGCAGGCGATGAACGACTGCCCCATCATCCGCGACATGCGGGACGCCCAGAAGAAGTATCAGGACATGATGGACAACGTGAACCGCATCCTGCGCCTTGTTGTCACCGGCGAAACGGAAGACGACAAAGGCGGTCAGCCCACCTCCGGCTGCACCGGCAACTGCGCCTCCTGCGGCGGCTGTCACTAATTCGGAATAAACAGGAAGATTATCTCTGGAAACATGCCTATATGGGTTGGAAATCAAGCAAGCCAGCCGAAAAGCACCTCCCGCCCGCAAGAAACTTTGACGGCGGGGGGAGTCCAGAGGGGGCTGAAGTCCAGACTTGCACCCTCTTCAGCCCCCTCTGGGCGCTCTTTGGTTACTTTCTGGCGCGCCAGAAAGTAACAACTTCGCGTCCGCAGACGCGACGGGAGCAGCAGGAGAAAACAGCTTGGTTTTCAACCCAATCAAGCCAAAGTAAAGCATGTTTCATAAAAACAGCAAGTTAAACTGCAACAAGAACGAAAGCGGGGAACAGACATGGCGAGCGTCACACCGATGATGCAGCAGTACCTTGATACCAAGGCGGAATATAAGGACTGCATTCTTTTCTTCCGCCTCGGTGACTTTTATGAGATGTTCTTCGATGACGCGAGGACTGCTTCGCGCGAGCTGGAACTGACGCTGACGGGCAAGGACTGCGGACTCAGTGAACGCGCCCCGATGTGCGGCGTGCCGTACCACGCGGTGGATACCTATGTTGAGAAGCTCATCGAGCGCGGCTATAAGGTCGCTATCTGCGAGCAGATGGAAGACCCCGCGCTGGCGAAGGGGCTGGTCAAGCGCGCTGTCACGCGCATCATCACTCCCGGCACGGTCATTGAACCGGCGATGCTGGATGAGAAGGCGAATAACTTCCTGTTAAGCATCTGCTTTGTCGCCGACCGCGCGGGGCTGGCGTTCGCTGATGTGTCCACGGGTGAATTCTACGTCCACGAAATCACCCAGCCGGAAACGACGCTCTCGGACGAGGTGGCGCGCATTTCCCCGATGGAAATCATCTGCAATGACCAAGTGAAGCTGCGCGCGTGCCTGCAGCGGGAGATGCAGAATGCTTCGGAGCAGCCGAGCGCGTGGTTTCAGCTGGCGAACGCGACGGAAGCGCTCTGCCGCCATTTCGCGCTCAATGACCTGTCTCCGCTGGGACTCAGCGACGAGTACAAGGCGGGCGCGAGTGCCGCGGGCGCGCTGATGCGGTATCTGTCCGAGACGCAGAAAAACGCCCTGGAGCACATGACCAGCCTGCGCATTTATCAGGGCAGCGAAACGATGCTGCTTGACCGCAACACGCGGCGAAATCTGGAATTGACGGAATCCATCCGCGGGAGAAGCCGCAAGGGGAGCCTGCTCTGGCTGCTGGACAAAACCAGCACGGCGATGGGCGGCCGCCTGCTGCGCTCGTGGATTGAGCAGCCGCTGGTGGACGAAGCGAAAATCAACCGCCGTCTGGACGCGGTGGGCGAGTTTGCGCAGGAGCATGTGCTGACGATGACGCTCGCGGAGGAATTGCAGGGCGTGTACGACATTGAGCGCCTGCTGTCGAAGGTCGCCTATAAGTCGATGAACGCGCGGGATTGCTTGTCGCTGTGCGCGTCGCTGCAAAAAGTGCCGAAAATCCGTGAGCTGCTGCGCGAGGCGAAAAGTCAGGCGGTGGAGGAAATCCGCGATTCGCTGGACACCCTGCCGGAGCTGACCGACCTGCTGACCCGCGCAATTCACCCCGACGCGCCGATTCTCATCACCGAGGGCGGCATCATCCGCGATGGGTATTCCCAGATGCTGGATGAATACCGCGCCGCGTCCACGAGCGGCAAGCAGTGGATTCTGGAGCTGGAGCAGAAGGAACGCGAGGAGACGGGCATCCGCAACCTGCGCATCCAGTACAACCGCGTGTTCGGCTACTACATCGAGGTCAGCAAGTCGTATTACGAAATGGTGCCGGCGCGTTACACCAGAAAGCAGACGCTGGCGAACTGCGAGCGCTACATGACGCCGGAGCTGAAGGAAATCGAGCAGAAAATCGTCGGCGCGCAGGAGCAGTCCACGCGCTTGGAATTGCAGCTGTTCACCGAGGTGCGCGAGAAAATCGCGGAGCAGATTGCGCGCATCCAGAAGACGGCGATGGCGCTCAAATCGCTGGACGCGCTGCTGTCGCTGGCGAAATCTGCGATAGAGTACCACTACGTCCGCCCGGAAATGACGCAGGACGGCACGCTGGATATTGTCGAGGGGCGCCACCCGGTCGTCGAGCAGACGATGAGCGAGGGCGGATTCGTGCCCAACGACACGCACATGAATGCTGACGACTGCCGCATGTGCATCATCACTGGGCCGAACATGGCGGGCAAAAGCACCTACATGCGGCAGGTGGCGCTGATTGCGCTGATGGCGCACATCGGGTCGTTCGTCCCGGCGAAGGAAGCGAAAATCCCCGTCACCGACCGCATTTTCACCCGCGTCGGCGCGTCGGATGACCTCGCCAGCGGGCAGTCCACGTTCATGGTGGAGATGAGCGAAACGGCGTACATCCTGCGCAACGCGACCGCAAAATCCCTCGTCATTCTGGACGAAATCGGGCGCGGCACCAGCACGTTCGACGGCTTGGCGATTGCGTGGGCGGTGGTGGAGTACCTGTGCGACAAGCAAAAATCCGGCGCAAAGACGCTTTTCGCGACGCACTACCACGAGCTGTCCGAGCTGGAAGGGCATATCGACGGCGTGCAGAACTACTGCATTTCCGTCAAGGAACACGGCGAGGACGTCATTTTCCTGCGCAAAATCATTCGCGGCGGGGCGGACAAGTCCTTCGGCATCCACGTTGCGCGGCTGGCAGGCGTGCCGCATCCGGTCTTGGTACGCGCGCACGAAATTCAGGCGCGTTTGGAAGTCAGCGACATCAACCAGCACGGCATTGGGCAGAACATCCTGGGCGATGCCGAGAAGCGCAAGGACGAACAGGTCAACCTGTTTGACTATCGAAAGACAGAGATTATCAACGAACTGCAAACGCTGGATGTGATGGCGCTGACGCCGATGGATGCGATTAACAAACTGTTCCTGCTGCGCGAGAAGGCAAGAAAACTGTAATACTATTTCCAAATTCGCCTGCACCAGCTGCTCGTGCCTTTTCCCTTCTGGCGTCCGGTCGTTCCACTTAGCGTAGCGCTGCTACGCTGCGTTTCACTCCCGTTAGCCAGAATGAAAAATTCACTTCGCATCTTGGCGCATTCTCATTTGGAAATAGTATAAAAACAGACCGAAAGTCGGCAAAAACCGACCGACATCTCATAAAAACCGACCCAAAGTCGAAAAAACAGACAGAAAGGAAAGCAAATGGCAGGAAAGATTCAGCTCCTGTCCGATGAGGTCATTGGCAAAATCGCGGCAGGCGAAGTGGTGGAGCGTCCTGCCGCCGCTATCAAGGAATTGGTGGAGAACTCGCTGGACGCGGGGGCCAGCGCGGTTACGGTGGAAATCCGCGACGGCGGCATCAGCTATTTCCGCGTGACGGACAACGGCAGCGGCATCCGCGGCGAGGACATCCGCATGGCGTTTGAGCGCCACGCGACGAGCAAAATCCGCCGCACGGATGATTTGTTCAGCATCCAGACGCTGGGTTTCCGCGGCGAAGCGCTGGCGTCCATCGCGGCGGTGGCGCATGTCACCTGCACAACACGCACCAAGGCGGATTCCAACGGCATCAAGGTGCAGAACAACGGCGGCACGATTGAGTCCATTGAAGAAGCCGCCTGCCCCGAAGGCACGACGTTTGTCGTCCGCGACCTCTTTTTTAACACCCCAGTGCGCCTGAAATTCCTCAAAAAGCCGGTCACGGAGGCAGGCTATGTGTCCGACCTGATGATGCGGCTGATTTTGTCCCGCCCGGACGTGTCCTTTCGCTACATCAGTCAGGGCAAAACGCTCTACCACTCCGCGGGCGACGGCAAGCTGTCCTCCGCCGTGTTCAGCATCTACGGGCGCGAAATGCTCCGCTCCATGCACGAGGTGGACGGGCATCAGGCAGGGCTGATATTGAAGGGCTTCGTCGGCGTGGGCGAAAGCGGGCGCGGCAGCCGAAACCACCAGTCGTTCTTCATCAATGGGCGATATATGAAGTCGTCGATTTTGTCTGCGGCGGTGGAAGCAGCGTGCCGGGAGCGCGTATTGTCCGGCAAATACCCGACGTGTGTGCTGCACCTGACCATGCCGTATGACACGGTGGATGTCAACGTGCATCCGAACAAGCTTGAAGTCCGCTTCCAGAACGAAGCGGCGGTCGCGGAGGCGGTCGAGGCGATTGTGGCGGATGCGCTGGCGGACAAAGCGCCCGTCGAGCAGCCAGATGTGCTGCGCCTGACGCCTGAACCGCCGCCGACGGTGCCCGTGACGGTCGTTCGCCAGCCCGTGACGGCGAGTGAGACTGCGCAGCCGGAAGCTGCTGTTCGCTCGGCTGTTCCGCCGAAGGCAGAGAAAAAACCGACCGTCGGTACGGAAATTCCGCAAAAGGCGGCAATTCCCGCGAAAAACCCGCCGATTCCGACACAAAGCGCCCCAGCGGAAAAGCCGTCCGCGCCGCCGAAACCCGCGCCGGATGATGCCATTCCCGCGTGGAAGCAGCCGCTGGTGATGCGCAGCCCGTCAGCACTGGCGCAGCATTACAACGCCGAACCCGCCGCGCCGCCTGCAAATCTGCTGAAACCGACCGCAAGTCTGGTTTCGCCGATACCGGTGCAGCAGACGATTCTGCCGAATGACCAGACGAATATGCGCATCATCGGTACGCTGTTTGACAGCTATATCCTCGTGGAGTACGCGGACAACCTGATGCTGATTGACCAGCAGGCGGTGCATGAACGCGTGATGTTCGACCGCATGATGAAGGCGCTCGACCAGCACCACTGCGGGCAGGAAATGCTCGTGCCGATGATTGTCAGCCTGACGCGCCGGGAGCAGCAGCTGCTCGATGAGCACGCGCGGGAATTGGCGGACATCGGGCTGGTGGTCGAGCCGTTCGGGGAGAATGAGGTGTCGATTCGGTCGATTCCGATGATCCTCGGTCAGCCGCAGGCGGCGGGGCTGCTGCGCGACATCATCGACCAGCTGGAGAATGAGCGCGGCGTGGTGTCGCTGGAAAAGCGGCGCGCGGCGATTTTGGCGCTGGCGTGCAAGCGCAGCGTCCGCTCCGGCGAACGTTTGAACGACGCCGACATCCGCGAACTGGTCAGCCGCGTGGCGGATAAGCGCGTCATCCCGGCAAGCCCGCGCGGTACGCCGCTGGTCGTTGCGCTGAACAAAACGGACATCGACCGGCGATTCCGGCGGATGCAGTGAGGTGACAATATCATGAAGGAAACGTGCTGGGTGCTGACAGGCCCGACCGCGAGCGGCAAAACCGCGCTGTCGCTCCGTCTGGCACGGACGCATGACTGCGAGATTGTCTGCATGGATTCGATGCAGATTTATCGCGGCATGGACATCGGCACGGCGAAACCGACGGCGGATGAACGCGCGCAGGCGGTGCATCACATGGTAGACGTCGCCGACCCGACGGAGGATTTTTCCGTCGCGCGCTATCAGGAGATGGCGGAAAGCTGCATTGCGGACATTCAGGCGCGCGGGCACCGGGCGCTGCTCGTCGGCGGCACGGGGCTGTATCTCCGGGCGCTGCGGCAGCCGATGGCGATGGGCGAAGCGGCGGCGGATGAAAGCATCCGGCAGGAATTGCAGCAGATCGCGGACGCGCCCGGCGGCAAAGAGCAGCTTCATCAGCAATTGGCGGCGGTTGACCCGGACACGGCGCAGCGCCTGCACTTGAACGACGTTCGCCGCGTGATTCGCGCCTTGGAGGTCTACCGCTTGACAGGCCGTCCGTTCTCGCAGCAGCCGCAAATAAAAACCGACAGTCGGTTTTCTTACCGCGTTGCATCGCTGACGATGCCGCGAGACATCCTCTATGCGCGAATTGAGCAGCGAATCGACCAGATGCTGGCGGACGGGCTGGCGGAGGAAGTCAGCCGACTGCTGAAAAGCGGCGTTCCGCGCGACGCGAAGGCGATGAAAGCCATCGGCTACAAGGAAATGATACCGTATGCCTTGGGCGAAACGACGCTGGATGAGGCGGTTTACGCGCTGAAGCTGAACACGCGGCACTACGCCAAGCGCCAGCTGACGTGGATGCGCCGGGAGGAGGACGTCCTGTGGGTGGACGCGCTCGAACCGGATGCGTATGACAAATTGGAAGCGTATTATACGCAAGGAGAAGCAAAATGACCATTGAAGAATTGATTGCACAGGCGGAAAGCGGCTTGACGGCGCAGTTCGCCCGCATTGACCGCATGGAGGAAATTGGGACGCGCCGCGTGCTGGACGCCTTCCGGGAGCATCAGGTGGCGTACCGGCATTTCGCGCCGACGACGGGCTACGGCTATGACGACGTGGGGCGTGATACGCTCGAAAAGATTTTTGCGGAGCTGTTTGGCACGCAGGCGGCGATTGTCCGCCCGCAGATTGCCAGCGGCACGCACGCCATCAGCCTGTGTCTGTTCGGTCTGGTGCTGCCGGGGGACGACATCGTGTCCGCGACGGGGATGCCCTACGACACCTTGCAGGACATCATCGGCTGGGGCGAGGGCGACGCGCCGGTCGCCTCACTGCGGGAAATGGGTGTGAGCTTCCATCCCGTGGCGCTGCGTGACGGCAAAATCGACCTTGACGCGGTGGAGAACGCCATCACCCCGAAGACGAAGCTCGTCATCGCCCAGCGCAGCCGCGGCTATGACTGGCGGCCGTCGCTGATGCCGGAGGAGTTCGCGCCTTTGGCGAAGATGCTGCACGAGAAGCACCCCGGCGTTCGCCTGATGGTGGACAACTGCTACGGCGAGTTCGTATGCGAGAAGGAACCGAGTCACTACGGGGCGGACGTGTGCGTTGGCAGCCTCATCAAGAATCCGGGCGGCGGACTTGCTCCCACGGGCGGCTACATCGTCGGCACGCAGGATGCCGTCGAGCGCATCGCCTACCGCTTGACCGCGCCGGGCATCGGGCTGGAAGTTGGTTCGTATGCCGCAAGCTACCAGCCGTTCTATCAGGGCTTGTTTATGGCGCCGCACACCGTTGCGCAGGCCATTAAGACAGCGTGTTTGGCTGCACGCGTGTTTGAAATCCTTGGCATGACGACGACGCCCGCGGCGGATGAGCCCCGCGCCGACATCATTCAGGCGATTCAAATGCGCACGCCGGAGCGTCTCGTCGCGTTCTGTCAGGGGATTCAGATGGCTTCCCCGATTGACTCGATGGCGCTGCCTGAACCGTGGGATATGCCTGGCTACAATGACCAAGTGGTCATGGCGGCGGGCACGTTTGTCGCGGGCGCGTCGATTGAGCTGTCGGCGGATGCCCCCATGCGCGAGCCGTACACCGCCTACATGCAGGGCGGCCTGACCTACACGCACGGGCGAATCGCGCTGCAAATGGCGCTGAACCGCATGGTGGAACAGGGCGCGCTGACGCTGAAATAATTATGAATTTAGCACGATAGATTTAGATCATACCCCTGCTTTTCCCGGCATACGATGTGCTGGAAAGGCAGGGCTTTTTGCTATGAACGAAACGAAACAGACGGAACTCCGCGTGCGCCCAAGGCGTACAGAACTCGCAGCCAGCAAGCCGGACATCGAGTGGGTGAAAACACCGAAAAAGCATTGGCAGGAGCGGCTGCTGCCCAATCTCGCCATTGCGTCGGCGCTGATGCTCTGCGCGGTTGCACTGAAAACCGGGGCGATTCCGCCGTTGACGGACGCTGTGCAGTCGGTCATGAGCGCCGCGACGGATGATTCGCTCTTGAACGGCGATTTGGGCAAGCTGTCCTTTGTCAGCAGCATTTTCCCGGAAGCATCGCTCGTTTTCGGTGAATCGGGCGGCAAGCTGACCATGCCGGTGGAAGCGGCAAGTGTCGTGCACGCGTGGTCGCAGAGTGAGCCGTTCATTTCGTGGGACGCGCAGACGAAAATTGTCACGTCCGCAATGGCGGGCGAGGTCATCGGCGTGTACCACGGCAATGAGGACGAACGGCTGGTGCAGGTGTTAGGCGCGGACGGGCTGAGCTGCCTGTACGGGAATCTCGCGAGTGTGACGGTCAGCACGGGCGACATGGTGCAGACGGGCGACCCGCTGGGGACGCTTATGGCCGGTCAGCCGTGCGTGATGGAGGTACGGCAGGACGGCTTGAGCGTTGACCCGGCGGTGATGATGCGGCAATGAAGCGAAAAATCGCGACGCTGGGAGAAACGGACATCACGGTGCATCCGGCGGCGGGGATTCTCCTGCTCCTTGGACTCCTGACGCGCTGGCGGGCGCTGCTGATTTGCACTTACGCGAGCATCCTCCTGCACGAAACGGCGCACGCGGCGGTCAGCGCGCTGTGGCATCATCCGCCGCAGGAGGTAGAAATTACGCCGCTGGGCGCAATGATGCGCTTGGAGGACGAGGAACGTCTGCCGCTGACGGCGCGAATCAGCGTGATACTCGCCGGGCCGCTGATGACGCTGATTTTGTGCGCCTTGTCGCTGTGGCTGACGCAAAACGGCGTGATTCCGCGGGAAACGGGGCGGCTGATCTTCCTCGGTAACGCGGGGATTTTGCTGGTGAACCTGCTGCCCGCGCTGCCGCTGGACGGCGGACGGCTGCTGTCAGTGGTCTTGTTGCGCCTCCTGCGGCGGGAAACGTGCTGGCGGGTGATGCGCATTATCGGCACGGCGGCAGGGGCGCTGCTTGTCGTCGGCGGCGTGGTCGGCGCGGTGCGCAGGTGGCAGGGAAGCTGGTCGCTGGCGGCAGCGGGTTGCTTCCTACTATATAGCGCGGTCAGCGCGACGACGAGCACAGCGCTGATGGAGCTTCGCGCGCTGATGGACAGAAAAATCCGCATGGAAACGCGCGGAAAACTGCCGATTCAGCCTATGGCGATGCTCTCCACGCGGACGCTGCACCACGCCGTGCGCGCCCTGCACCCAACGCGCATGACGCAATTGTACATCATCGAGCCGGGGACAATGCGGCTTCTTGGCATCCTGACGGAGCAGCAGCTGATTGCCGCCTACCTGAGCGCGCCGCAGCGGACATTGGCGGAGGAGGTGGACGCATGACGATTGCGGAACTTGCGCCGGGGCAGTCGGGTGTGATTGCGGCGTATCGCGGGGCGGACGCGGAAGAGCGGCATCTGCTGGACATGGGGCTGACGCCGGGCGTGCGGGTGCGGCTGATTGGCACGGCGCTCCTTGGCGACCCGCTGATTCTGCTCGTGCGCGGCAGCCGCGTGTCCATCCGCCGGCGTCTGGCGCGGCAAATCATCCTGTCAGGTGGTGAGGCGGAATGAAAACGATTGCGCTGGTGGGCAGCCCGAACTGCGGCAAAACGACGCTGTTCAATGCCGTCACGGGGCTGCATCAGCATGTGGGCAACTGGGCGGGTGTGACGGTGGAGCGCAAAGAGGGGACGCAAAATGGCGTCAAGTGGGTGGACTTACCCGGCGTGTACGCGCTCAGCCCGTATTCGGCGGAGGAAAAAGTGACCATTGACTACTTATCCGGCGGTGATTATGATGAAATTCTGCAAATTGTGGATGCAACCGCCCTCGCGCGCGGGCTGTACCTGACGCATCAGCTGACGCAGCTGTCGCGCCCGATGACGATTGCGCTGAACATGATGGACGAGTGCCGGAAGCGCGACATCACCATCGACACGGAGGAATTGTCGGCGCGGCTGGGCATCCGCGTGCTGCCGATGAGCGCGCGGGATGGCACGGGCATCCCGGAACTCCTGCGCGCACTGAAAGACGGGGCGAAAACGCCGAAAAGTCCGCCGAGCGCGCCGTACACCGCCATTATTCAGCGGATGAAAAGCGCCCTGCCGGCGGGAAATCTCCCGTCGGAGTTCCGTGCGTGGAAAGCGCTGGAAGGCGATGAGATGGGCGCGGCGGAGGCGGCACGGGCGGGGCAGGCGCAATTGCGGGCGCAGTTCGGCATGTCGGCGGCGGCAGCGATTTCGGCGCTTCGCTATGCGTGGGCGGATGACCTGTGCGCGGCGGTGCGGCAGGGGAATCCCGACAATCCGACGCGGACGGACGTTATCGACGCGCTTGTGCTGCACCCTGTGCTGGCGCTGCCGATTTTGGCGGGGCTGCTGGCGCTCATGCTGTCGCTGGCGTTCGGACGGTTCGGCAGCGGGCTGTCCGACGGGCTCACGAATATCATCCTGATGATACAATCGGCGCTGGACGGCGTGCTTCGGCACTGGCAGGTCGCGGAAGCACTGCGGCGGCTAATTGTCGAGGGGCTAATGACGGGCGTGGGGAGCGTCGTCAGCTTCCTGCCGATGCTGCTGATACTGTTTGCGTGCCTGTCAATGCTGGAGGACAGCGGCTACATGGCGCGGGCAGCGTTCCTGATGGATCGGCCGATGCGGGCGCTGGGTTTGAGCGGGCGGTCGTTCATCCCGCTGCTGCTGGGGTTCGGGTGCTCCGTCCCGGCGGCGCTGTCGGCGCGGTCGATGCGGGGCGAACGCGATCGGCGCTTTACGCTGCTGATGATTCCCTTCGTCTCGTGCAGCGCGAAAATGCCCGTTTTTGCGGCGCTTTCGACGCTTCTTCCCGGCGGCGCGTGGATGATTTTTGCCCTCTGCGCGCTGGGAATTTCGCTGGCGGCGCTGATTGCGCAAATCCTGCGGAAAACGTTGTTTCCGGGCGAATCCGCCGCGTTCGTGATGGAACTGCCGCCGTACCGCCTGCCCCTGATGTCGAGCGTCCTGCGCAAGGTGCTCCGCCGCACGGGCGAATTCCTCAGCCGCGCGTGCAGCGTGATTCTGCTGTCGTCGGTGGTCGTCTGGCTCATTGGGCGATTCACCTGGACGGGCGCGTGGGCGGCAAGCACGCAGGAGAGCATCCTCGGCAGCATTGCCGGGGCGATTGCGCCGATTTTCGCGCCGCTGGGCTTCGGAAGCGTGGCGGTAACGGCGGCGCTGCTGACCGGGCTGCTGGCGAAGGAGAGCATCATCAGCACACTGGCGGTCTTGGCGGGTCAGGGGAGCATCCGCGCAGCGCTGTCGGCGTCCCTGCCGACCCCGGCTGCGGCGTTGGCGCTGATGACGTTCGTGCTGCTGTATCCGCCGTGCGCCGCAGCATCCGCAAGCATCATCAAGGGGCTGAAAAGCCGGAAACTGTCAGTGCTGATGGTCACGGGGCAGTGCCTGCTGGCGTGGATATGCGCGTGGATTGCGTACCGTTTGGCAATCGCTTGACAAATTTCGCGCAGGACAGATTGACAACGCGGCAGAATGCGGCTATAATGAGGATAATGAAATACTGCGGCATCGTGAGGAGCGGCGGCGCAGAATCAGAGATAGAGGAGGTACTTTGATGGATATTCAGGAACTCCAAGAGGTCTGCCGTCAAGTGCGGCGGGACATCATCATTATGACCAACAAGGCGGGTGCTGGCCATCCCGGCGGATCGCTGTCCGCAACGGAAGCGCTCGTTGCGCTGTATTTTGACGTCATGAAGGGCATTGACCCCAAGGACGACAAGAATCCGAACCGCGACCGCTTTGTGCTGTCGAAGGGTCACGCGGCTCCCGCGCTCTATGGCACGCTGTGCGAACGCGGCTATTTCGGACGCGAGGAGTTTGACCATTTCCGTCAGCTGCACGGCATCCTGCAGGGGCATCCGGACGTGAAGAAGTGCCCCGGCGTGGATGCGTCGACGGGTTCGCTCGGTCAGGGCATCTCCATCGCGGTCGGCATGGCGCTGGGCGCGAAGAAGACGGGTAATCCCTGCCACGTCTACACCATCATCGGCGATGGCGAATCGCAGGAAGGGCTTGTGTGGGAAGCGTCGATGGCGGCGGCACACTATCACCTTGATAACCTGACGGTTATTTTCGACCACAACGGCCTGCAGATTGACGGCTCGAATGACGAGGTCATGTCGCTGGGCGATATTCAGGCGAAGTTCAAGGCGTTCGGCTATGACGTGATTGACGTCGCCGATGGCAACGATATGCAGCAGGTGCTGGATGCGCTGCACGCGCCCGCCTGCCCCGGCAAGCCTCGCCTGATTCACCTGCACACCCTCAAGGGCAAGGGCGTTTCCTTCATGGAGGGGCAGGTCGGCTGGCACGGCAAGGCTCCCAATGCAGAACAGACGGCGCAGGCGCTGAGCGAACTGGAGGGCTGAACAAATGGAAAAGAAAGCAATTCGTGTGGCGTATGGCGAGGCCATCGTCAAGCTCGGTGCGGAAAATGACAAGGTGGTCGTGCTGGACGCTGACCTTGCGGCGGCGACCATGACCAATGGTTTCAAGAAGGCGTATCCTGACCGCTTCATCGACTGCGGCATTGCCGAGGCGAACATGGTGGATATGGCGGCGGGTATGTCCACGATGGGGCTGATTCCGTTCTGCTCCACGTTCGCGGTGTTCGCGGGCCGCAGCTACGACCAGATTCGCAATGGCGTGTGCTATCCGAAATTTAACGTGAAGTTTGGCTTCTCCCACGCGGGCATCACGCTGGGCGAGGACGGCGGCTCCCATCAGGCGATTGAGGATATCGCCCTGATGCGCGTGCTGCCGAACATGACGGTGTTCGTCCCCAGCGACGCGACCGAGTGCGAGCAGTGCGTCCGCGCGGCGGCGGAAATCAACGGCCCGGTGTACATCCGCACCGCTCGTCTGCCTTCCCCGGTGTACGACGCGCGCCCCTTCACGGTGGGCAAGGGCAACGTCATCAAGGACGGCAAGGACTGCGTGATTTTCACCTGCGGCATCATGCTGGAGCACTGCCTCGAAGCGGTTCAGCTGCTGGCGGAGCAAGGCATTGATGCGGCACTGGTGTCCTTCCATACCCTGAAGCCCTTTGACGACGAACTCGCCCGCACCTACGCGGCGAAGTGCGGCAAGGTGTTCACGGTGGAGGAGCACTCCATCATCGGCGGTCTGGGCGACGCGGTGGCTTCCGCCATCTGCGGCATGGGGCTGAAGCACTTCGAGAAGATTGGCATCAACGATGTGTTCGGTCAGTCCGGCAAGCCCGCTGCGCTGCTGGAAGAATACGGCCTGACCGGCAAGCAGATTGCCGATCGGATTGCAAAGGCATAATTTTTGCAAGAGATACTGCGGACAGCACTCCGGTGTGGGCGCTGTCCGCTTTGCGTGAGTCTAAATTCAGGAGAACAACAACAATGCGTATGCTGATTGTCAATCCAATCGCTGGGTGCGGCTATGCGCTGAAAGTGATGGAACAGGTGCAGAGCGTGCTGACCGCGCGAAACCTCCCGTTTCGTGTGATGCGGACGGAATACCCCGGCTACGCGGCGAAACTGGCGCGGGAAGCAGTCGAAATGGGCTGCGAAGCCGTCTACGTCATCGGCGGTGACGGCACGTTCAGCGAGGCGGCGCGCGGATTGGCGGGCAGCGGCATTCCGCTTGGGCTGATTCCGGCAGGCACGGGCAACGACTTTATCAAGACGCTCGGCACGCCGAAAGAGCCGATGGCGGCGCTCGATTTCATCCTCAGCCATGACCCGCGCCCGTGCGACGCGATTGACCTGAACGGGCAGATGTTCTTGAACGTCGCCGGAGCGGGCTTTGACGTGACGGTGCTGGAAAATGTTGCGGATTTTGGCGGGAAAATCCGCGGGCTGCTGCCGTACCTCATTGGGCTGATTCGCGCGATTTGGAAGCATCAGCCGCTGAAACTGACCTACACTGTCAATGGTGAGACGCGGACGAAGGATGCGCTGCTGTGCATTGCGGCGAACGGAAAGTGGATTGGCGGCGGCATCCCGATTTGCCCCGATGCTGTGCCGAATGACGGCGAAATCGACTTCATGGTCGTCGGGCATCAGCCGCGGTGGAAAGTGCCGTACTATCTCGTGCGCATGATGATGAAACAGATTTTGAACTTTCCGTTTACGGAGCATGTTCTTTGCGACAAAGTGACGGTGTCGTCGCCCGGAATGCATGTCGAGGTGGATGGCGAGATTATCGCCTGTGAACATGCGGAATTTACCATGCATCCCGGCGCACTGATGCTGTACTGGTGAGGTGCGTATGGCGACGATCAGCATCATCCGCGTGGAAAATCCAGAAAAAAAGGCAGAGATTTCCGCGCACATCCTCCATGCGCTGCCGGATTGGTTCGGTCTGCCGGACAGCACGCAGAAGTATATCGACGACAGCCGAAACATGCCGTTTTTCGCTGCTGTGCGGGAAGGGCAGGCAGTCGGATTCGCGGCGCTGAAGGCAACCAGCCCCTGCGCGGGGGAAATCTACGTCATGGGCGTATTGCCGGATTATCACCGAAGCGGCATCGGGCGGCAGCTGTTTGCGGCGATTCGGGCGGAGGCAATCGCGCGAGGCTATCGGCTGCTGCAGGTCAAAACCGTGCAGACAGGGCATTACGAGGAGTATGACCGCACGAACGCCTTCTACCAGCGCATGGGCTTTCTGCCGCTGGAGTGCCTGCCGACGCTGTGGGATGAATGGAATCCGTGTCAGGTGTATGTGCTGCCGCTGCAAAATCCGTAACTTTTCCTGTCAAAAAGAAGGGATTTCCGCATTCTGTGGCGAATATATAGAAATATCCGCAGAAAAGGAGGCAACGTTATGGCTGATATTGGCAAGACAGTCAAAGAAATCTGGGAACAGAGCATGAAGGCAGTCAACAAGGCGGCGACGAACATCGCGACCAGCACGAAGCAGAAGGTCGATGAGATGAACATCGTCACGCGTCGGAAGGAACTGCAAAACCAGCTTGGTCTGCGGCTGTATGAGCTGTGGCAGGCGGGCGAGGACGTGCCGGAGACGCTGAAAGCGACGCTGGAGGAAATGCGCGACCTGGAAGCGAAACTGCAGGAGCTGCGCGAGAGCAAGACCGCTGCGCCGGAGGACGAGAAGAGCGCCGAGACGCCGGATTCTGCCGCCCACGCGCCTGACACGACGGACGTGAAAGTGCCGCTGGAGGACGACGACGTGCCGACGATTGAGATGCCGGACATCCCCGAAAAACCGGAGCGCCCGATGGATGCGCCGAGTATCCACACGGACGACGAAACACCCGCTGAATAATACTAATTCTCATCTAAAACATGTCATTCGCACAGCATCTTTTCCGCCCTGGCTTTGCTTCGTTCCGCTCGCGCGTACCTCCAGTACGCCTCGCTTCACTCAGCTTTGCCAGAACGAAAAATCTGCTATGCTCGATGCTATGTTTTAGAATCGAATTAGTATAACATCTATTTGCACACAAAAACGCCATTCCGACGCATGTTGTTCGGAATGGCGTTTTATACTATTTCCAGATTCAACTGCGCCATCTGCTTGCGCCTTTTTCGTTCTGGCGTCCGCTCACTCCATTTAGCGTAGCGCTGCTACGCTGCATTTCGTTCCCGTTAGCCAGAACGAAAAATTCGCCGCGCATCTTGGCGCATTTTCATTTGGAAATAGTATTACTTTTCGGTTAAATCAGCTGCACGTCATATCCGCCCTGCCAGCTGTGCCCGGGCTGAAGCAGCGTCACGAACGGCTTGTCCTCGAAGCGGCCGCTCTCCGTCACCTGACCGGGCATCCCGTGCCACGGCTCCAAGCAGACGTAATCCGCATTCTTCTTTGGCATCGACCAGACCGCCAGCACCTCCATCTTCGGGTAGGAGAAGCGCAGTCCTTTGCCGCTGCTGCGGTTGACCAAATCGACCGAGCGGCTCTTCAATTCGGTGAAAATCAGCGCGTCGCGGTCGTCAAAAAGGTCGTGGCTGAGTGGCAGCACGCGGCTGTTGTGGAAGCAGGGGAGATATTCGCTGCCGTCAATGAGATATCCGCCGGGGCAAAGGCTGTTGCGCCCGTCCTCAACCTGCGGGAAGACCAGCTCGTAGTCCGTGTAGCTTGCGCCTGCCTCCATCGGCACGATGAAGCCCGGATGCCCGCCGCAGCAGAACGGCATCACCTTGTCGGACTTGTTTTCGACAATGAACTGCGTGGAGAAGCCGTTTTCGCGCAGCGTGTAGACGACGTGGAACGCGAATTCAAACGGGTAGGATGGCTTGCTTTCCTCCGTGGGGGTCAGAACAAGCTCGATGAAGTCATCGCCGATTTTCTCGACCGTAAACTCCGGGTTACGGGAGAAACCGTGCTTGGCAATCGGGTAGGACACGCCATCGATGATAACGTGGTTATCCTTCGCCGTGCCGCAGATTGGGAAGAGCACCGGCGCGTGATTTCCCCAGACAGCAGGGTCAGCCTGCCAAATAACCTCGCGGTTATCATTCCCCTTGAAGGAGGTCATCTGCGCGCCCTTCTGCCGGACGCGTGCGGTCGTATCACCGCAGTGAAGCGTAAATTCCATGAGAAACACCTCCGAAAATGTCGTTTCCGCAGGAAGTATTCGCGTCACGAAGCGAAAAATCCTGCATAAAATAGAACTGATTCAGTGAAAGGAGGAAAAAATCATGCGGGCAGCAGGATCGCCGTTTCAGGCGAAAAGCAGTCAGGAGCAGAAGGAACAGTGGATTTGGTGGCAGTGCCAGCGGGACACGGTGCCGCCGGAGGAAGAAGCGCCGCCAGTGAACGCCCTGCCCGAACGGGACGCGCCGCCGATGCCCGTACCGGTGCAGCCGACGCGCCATCAGCAGTACGACGCCATCATGCAGCGCATGAAGGTCGCTCAGGGGCGAACAGGCGCGTTTACATCCTGCGGCACCAGCACGCAAGACTCGTCCGGCAAGTGATACGCATCGAAATACGCATTCTCCAGCGGAATCCACCGCGCATTAAAATCCTTCAGCCGCGCTGCGCCGACGCGCTGCAATAACCGTTCCTGCTGAACCTCCGGGTTAATCCGCAGGAAGAGTGTCAAATCCGCATGACGGCGGATGTCCGGCAGCATACTGTAACTGCCTTCCAGAATCGTGATGGGCGCGTCGGGCAGGGGAATCGGCGCGGAGAATGCGTCCTCGCGGCACAGGTAGCGCCGATAGACGACGGGCTGACCCGCGGCGAAGGGGATGATCACCTCCTGCATCAGGCGCTCCAAATCGACGTTGCCGCCCGGAATTGCCAGCCGCTGCGGCGTTTTCAGCGCGTGGGGCAGGAAAAAATCATCCATGCGGATGATGGGCGCGTTCAGCGCGTCGGACAGCGCATCCGCCAAGGTGGATTTGCCGCTGCCGCACGGCCCGTCAATCGTGATGAGCAGGCGCGGCTTCTTCGGCAGTTGGGCAATCCGCGTGAGAATCGGGGCGATTCGCGCGTCACGGGAAAAATCGGGCTGCATAAAACCTCCGACACAATCAGGCGCACTGCAAAAAAAATGCAGTGCGCCGAAATTTGATTACGCGAGATGCTTTTTGAGAATCGCCAACCCCGCCGCCAAATCCTCGTAGGAAATGTTCAGCGGGGGCAGCAGACGCACCTTTTCGTGCGCCGTCAGCACCATCAAGCCGTCCTGCAAGCACGCCGAAGCAACTTCCGCCGCTGTTTTGTGCTCCGGCAGGATGCCAATCATCAGCCCAAGCCCGGTGATGCTCTTCACGCCCGGCGCGCCCGTCAGTTCCTTGCGGATGTACGCCGCGCGCTCCTTTACGCCCGCGAATACGTCCTCATTCAGCCGGGAGATGACGTTCAGCGCGGCGGCGGCGCAAATCGGGTTGCCGCCGAAGGTTGAGCCGTGGTCGCCCTTGCCCAGCACATGCTCGCAGCGCTCGCCTAAGAGGCACGCGCCCATCGGCAGACCGCCCGCCAGCCCCTTCGCCGTCGTCACCACGTCGGGATGGATGCCGAATTGCTCGTAGGCGTACAGCGTGCCTGTGCGCCCGTTGCCAGTCTGCACCTCATCGACCATCAGCAGAACGTCATTCGCGCGGCAAAGCTCCTCCGCCTTCTTGACGAACGCCGGGTCAAGCGGAATCACGCCGCCTTCGCCCTGCACCATCTCCATCAGCAGCCCGCAGACCTTGCCCGTGCTGAGGATGGCTTCCAGCGCGGGAATGTCGTTCGCGGGCGTGTAACGGAATCCCGCCGGGAACGGGCCGAAGTGCTCATGGAAGCGGTCTTGCCCGGTCGCCGCCAGCGTCGCAATCGTGCGGCCGTGGAAGCTGTTCACCAGCGTCACGATAACGTCGCGGTTGTCCTTCTCGCCGTATTTCCGGGCGACTTTCAGCGCACATTCATTCGCCTCCGCGCCGGAATTACCGAAGAAAACCTTCTTCATGCCCGTGCGCTCGCACAGCAGCTTCGCCAACTGCGTCTGCGGTTCGGTATAGTAGAGGTTCGACGTGTGACCGAGGGTGGTCAGCTGATGCGTCACGGCGGCGACCCAGTCGGGATCGCACGCGCCGAAGAGCGTCACGCCGATGCCCGTGCCGAAGTCGATGTAGCGCTTGCCGTCGAGACCTTCGTAGTGCGCGCCCTCGCCTTTCGACATCACCGCGTCAAAGCGGCCGTATGTGCCGGCGATGTAAGCACTGTCCGCCTGTTTAACTTTTTGGCACATAATTTCCCTCAATCTCCTTCTTGAACATCGTGCCGGCGCCCTCGTCGGTCAGTGTCTCAATCAGCAGCGCGTGGGGAACGCGACCGTCGATGATGAACACCTTGCGCACACCCGCGCGGATGGCGTTGGTGCAGCACTCGACCTTGGGAATCATGCCGCCGGAGATGATGCCCTCCGCCTTCAGCTCCTCCACGCCCTTCAAATCGACGCGGCGGATGAGGCTCGTCGGGTCTTTCGGGTCGCGGAGCAGACCGACGGTGTCCGTCATGGAGATGAGCGCCTCGGCGTGCATGGCGGCGGCAATCGACGCGGCGGCGGTGTCGGCGTTGATGTTGTAGACATGCCCCGTTTCGTCGCACCCGATGGTGGAAACGACCGGGATATACCCCTTTTCCAGCAGATCGAGAATCGGCTGTGGGTTGACGCTGTTGATTTTGCCGACGTAGCCGAGCTTGGGGTCAATCATCTGCGCCTTGATGAGCCCGCCATCCATGCCGCAGATGCCCATCGCGCGCCCGCCGAGGTTGTCCAGCTTCGCCACCAGCGATTTGTTGATTTTGCCCGCCAGCACCATTTGGACGATTTCGCTCGTTTCCTCGTCCGTCACGCGCAGACCGTTGACGAACTCCGTTTCCTTGCCGACGCGCTTGAGCATACTGGAGATTTCCGGGCCGCCGCCGTGCACCAGCACCATTTTGACCCCAATGAGGCTCATCAGCACCATGTCGCGCATGACATCGTGCTTGAGCTCCTCGTTGATCATGGCGTTGCCGCCGTACTTGACGACGACGATTTTGCCGTTATACTTCTGGATATAGGGCAGCGCCTCGACCAGCACCTGCGCGCGCTGGCGGTTCGTCATGCCGTTATACATCTGCATATTGATTCGTCCTTTCAGCTCCGATAGTCGCCGTTGATTTTGACGTAATCGTACGTCAGGTCGCAGCCCCAAGCGGTGGCGGAGGCGTCGCCGTCGTGCAGGGTGACGACGACATCCACCTCGTCCTCCAGCAGGATTTCCTTCGCTTTTTCTTCGCTGAAGTCGATGGATGCGCCGTTTTTGCACACGTCAATCGAGCCGACGGCGCTGCGGAAGGCAACATCCACCTTCTTCACGTCGATTTCCGCGCCGGAGTAGCCCAGCGCGCACAGCACGCGCCCCCAGTTCGCATCCGCGCCGAAAATGGCGGCCTTCAGCAGGCTGGAGCAGATGACGGACTTCGCGGCGAGCTTGGCGTCCCGCACGGTTTTGCCGCCCGTCACCACGCACGTCAGCAGCCGCGAGGCGCCTTCGCCGTCCTTAGCAATCATGCGGCACAGGGCGGTCGTCACCTCGTTCAGCGCGGCGCAGAACACGGCGTAATCCGCGTTTTCACTGTCAATCAGCGCATTGCCCGCCAAGCCGTTCGCCATGATAGACACCATGTCGTTGGTGGATGTGTCGCCATCGACGCTGACCATGTTGAACGTGTCCTTCACGTTGTCCGACAGCGCCTTGCGGAGCATCGCGGGGGAAATCGCCGCGTCGCAGGTGAGGAAAACGAGCATCGTCGCCAGATTCGGGTGAATCATGCCCGACCCCTTCGCGATGCCGCCGAGGTGGCAGACCTTGCCGTCCACCACGAAAGACACCGCAACTTCCTTCAGCCGCGTGTCCGTCGTCATGATGCCTTCCGCCGCTTCCTGACTGCCATTGACCTTCACGGCGGCGTACAGCGCTCCCATGTGCTGGGCGATCGGTTCGATGGACAGCGGCTGCCCAATCACGCCCGTAGACGCGACAATGACGTGGTGCGGGTCGATGCCCGCCGCCTTGCCCGCCAGTTCGCACATCTGCCACGCGACTTCTTCGCCGTCGGCGTTGCAGGTGTTCGCGTTGCCGCTGTTGCAGACGGCCAGCTGCGCAATACCGCCCGCCAAGTTCCGCTGGGTGACGTAAATGGGCGCGCCCTTGACCAGATTGCTCGTGTACACCGCCGCCGCCGAAGCAGGAACTTCGCTCACAATCATGCTGATGTCGCGCTTGCCGCGGTTCTTGCGGATGCCGCAGTGAATGCCGCCCGCCTGAAATCCCTTCGCGGCACATACGCCGCCCGAAATATGCTCCATATGCTTTTCCTCCATATTATATGCTTACAGATTCAGTCCTGTCGTTTCAGGTGCGCCCGTCATCAGGTTCAGGCACTCAATGGCCGCGCCGGACGACCCCTTGCCGAGGTTGTCGAACAGGCTGACCAGCTCGATGCGGTCGTCATTGCCCAGCACCATCAGCTTCATGCTGTCCTTGCCCGCCAAGGCGTTCGCGGGGATGAAGCCGCCGAACGCCGCCACGTCCTGTGCGTCCAGCACGGACACGATGGGGGAGGAAGCATAGTGCGCCTTCAGGCACGCGGTCAGTTCCTCAACCGGGTGCGCGCAGTTCAGCTGCTGGCGGAACAGCGGAATCGTCACCTGCATCCCGGCGTAGTAATCCGCCACAATCGGCGCGAAAATCGGCGCGTGGGTCAGACAAGAAATCTGCTGCATTTCGGGCAGATGCTTGTGCGATTGCGTCAAGCCGTAGGGGCGGGGCGCATCGAGGTCAGGCGTGCGGGTGTCCGCCTCGTACTGGGCAATCATCTTCTTGCCGCCGCCGCTGTACCCGGTCAGGGAGAAGCAGGAAAGCAGCGTATCCGCCGGAATCAGCCCCGCGGCGACCAGCGGCGCGGCGAGTGCGATGAACCCGCTGGCGTGGCAGCCCGGCACGGCGACGTATTGCCCGGAGACGACGGCGTCCCGATGCTTCTTGGACAATTCCGGGAAGCCGTACGCCCAGCCGGGGGCAACGCGGTGCGCCGTCGAGGTATCAAGAATGCGCGTATTGCTGCCTTCTGCCAGCGCGACGGATTCTCGTGCAGCAGCGTCCGGCAGGCAGAGGATGGCAATGTCGGCGGCGTGAATGGCTTCGCGTCGGGCATCGGCGTCCTTGCGCTTTTCTTCCGGGAGCGTCAGGAGCGAAAACTCCCCGCGCTCCGCCAGCCGATCGAAAATCCGAAGGCCTGTTGTGCCTTCCTTGCCATCAATAAAGACCGTCCATGCCATGATATTCCTCCTCCATTTATGCGGAATAGACGCATAAATATACAAACCTATTATACGCACATCGGCGCACTTGTCAAGCGGAAAAGCACGAAAAAATCATTCCGCGCGCTCGTAGCGGACAGTGAACCCGCCCGCGTCCGCCATCCACTGCGCAACGGTCGCCTCCATCGCCGCGACGGTCGCATCCCAGAGTTCCGCTGCGCGCTCGCCGGAGAGATACCGTTCGCGGCAGGAAACACGTTCATCCTCCAAAACACGCTGCAAGTCGTTGTCGTCCAGATACGGGTACAGCGCCGAATCGCGCGTGATGTCCGCTGGTGTGAGGGAGTCCAGCAGCAGCTCCGGCGCGGGCAGCGTCAGCGTCAGCACAGACCCGTCGCGCGTCATGGTCACCTGCTGCAAATCAATGCCGAAACTGCCCTCATAGGTGTAATCGGCGTTGATGCTCGCCACTGTGCCGAGGAATGCCGCCTTGACTTCGTAGTTCAGCGCGCCCTCTTCGGTGACGTGCAGCGTTTCCAGCTTCGCGCTCTGCTCCAGCTTCTGCGACAGCACGACGGATGCGCGAATCGCCGCGGCGGACTCATCCGGCATGATGCGCGCGACCCACTTCGCGGCGTACGGCAGCAGCACAATCACCAGCACGAGCGTCAGCGCGGAGGTAATCAGCCCCAACAGCCACTTTCCGATGCGTTTCACAGGCGACCTCCTGTCCAGATGTGCAGCTGAACGAGCAGCGGCACAATCAGATAGCGGAAGATTTCCACGGCGACGAACGCCACGCCAATCAGCGCGAAAACGTACAGCCAGACGCGGCGATGGCGGTGCTTTTCCCGCTTGCGGCGGCGCGGCGGCTCATCGGGCGGCGGCTGGGGAATATAGGTGCTCTGCGCGGGCGGCGTCTGCTGTCGGAAACGGCGGATTGTGCCGTCCGGACGCTGCTCGTAGCGTTCGTCTTGCGGTAGTTTGGGCTGCATGAGCGTCATCTCCTTCCGTGGCTGCATTGTGTGATTGCGAAGGGCAAAAAGCGCGGAATCCCACGCAAAACCGACGATGTTGGTTGTACCCCTTCCTTATTATACGACAAAATCAGCAAGTTTTCCTGCATTTTCGGAAGAAAAAGCAAAAAAGCAGGAAAAATACAGACGGCACGGATTTTCCTGGAAGGCAATTGACATGCCGAAACAGGTGTGGTAAAATAAGCAAGGTGGTTCAGGTGATTTTTGTGTACGATTCGTCGGTCAGAAGATAGCGTAAAAGTTTGCTGACCGCAAAAGCAGCGGCGGTTGATGGAAGGTGGATGGCGGCGATGACGGAGGCAACGGTACAGCAGCCGGCGACGACCACGCGCGAGCAGATTTGGCTCAACCGTGAACAGGTGCGCAAGGAAAAACCGGTCTATCGGGCGCTGAAACGCGCGCAGGATATTTTCTTCTCCCTGCTGGCGCTGATTGTGCTTTTGCCGCTGATGCTGGTTGTAGCGCTCGCGATTGTCATTGATGACCCGAAAGGTTCGCCGATTTTTACGCAGGTGCGCAGCGGCATTGACGGCAAGGAGTTCCGCATCCACAAATTTCGCTCCATGTGCGTGGACGCCGAGGCGAAGCTGGCGGATTTGAAGCGCCGCACAGAGATGAACGGCCCGATTTTCAAGCACAAGGATGACCCGCGCATCACCCGTGTCGGGCGTTTTATCCGCAAGTGCGGCATTGATGAACTGCCCCAGTTGTGGGATATTCTGGTTGGCAGCATGAGCATCGTCGGCCCGCGTCCGCCGCTGCCGTGCGAAGTGGCGGCGTATACGGATTACGAGCGCCAGCGCCTGTACGTCCGTCCCGGCCTGACCTGCATTTGGCAGATTCAGCCGAACCGCAATGACGTGACGTTTGACGAGTGGATGGACATGGATATGCGCTACATCCGCGATCGCAGTTTCCTGCTGGACTGGAAGCTGATTTTCGGCACGGTATGGACGGTTTTTGCGGGCACGGGCGAATAAAAAGCGTGCATAAATATGCCACTGGACGGGAAATGCAAAGAAATCATCGGAAAGCGTGTGCGTTCCAAGGACGTCACCACGCTTTTTTCGCGTTCCATATTATCCTGTTTTCAAATTCGCGGCGCAACTGGGTGCATTCTCATTTGGAAATCGCACAAAATTCTCCGAAAACGGTCGTGTGGATGACGTAACTTTTGAGGGAACGTTTGTATGGAAAAGGCGACGAACGTTGCCACACTCGGAAATATATATTAGGAAGAAAAGCTGATAAAACTGCATTTTCCACAAAATTAATCGAGATTTACTTGCCAAATAACGGTTTGCATGGTATAATGGAAAATGCTTGATAGGTATGTACCTGTCGGCAGCTGGTTCGCCGCAATGTTTGCATGACGAACTTTTTTTCAAAAACGAGACGATGGGGGGACAGCATGAGAGCCTACAAGATTGCGGTTGCTGGCGCAGGCTACGTCGGCATGGCGATGGCGGTGCTGCTGTCCCAGCATCATTGGGTGACAGTGGTGGATGTCGTGCCGGAAAAAATCAGCATGATTAATCGCCGCCAATCGCCTGTGCGGGATGACGTGATGCAGCAGGTTTTGTCGCACACGCCCCTGCAACTGAGCGCGACGCTCGACGCCAAAGCCGCCTATGCCGGTGCGGACTTCGTCGTCATTGCCGTCCCGACGAATTATGATGATGTCACCCAGCGCTTCCAGACGGCGGCGGTGGAAGAGGTTATCGGGCTGGTCATGCAGTGCAATCCAGATGCGGCGGTGGTCATCAAATCCACCGTCCCGGTCGGGTACACGGCGTCAGTGCGCGAGAAATTCCATAACAGGAACATTCTCTTCAGCCCGGAGTTCCTGCGCGAATCGCACGCAATGGAGGACAGCCTGTACCCAAGCCGCATCATTGTCGGCACGGACATGCAGGATACGCGCTTGACCGCATCCGCCCGCGCGTTCGCCGCGCTATTGCAGGAAGGCGCGGAAAAGCCGAACGTGGACACGCTGCTGATGGGCTTCAGCGAGGCGGAGGCGGTCAAGCTGTTCGCCAACACCTATTTGGCGCTGCGCGTGGCATACTTCAATGAGCTGGACACCTACGCGGAGAGCAAAGGCTTGAACACACGGCAGATTCTGGATGGCGTGTGTCTCGACCCGCGCATCGGCAGCCATTACAACAACCCGTCGTTCGGCTACGGCGGCTACTGCCTGCCGAAGGACACCAAGCAGCTGCTGGCGAACTACGCTGATGTGCCGCAGAACATGATTTCCGCCATTGTCGAGAGCAACAAGACGCGTAAGGACTTTATTGCCGACCGCGTGATGGCGCTGACGACGGAAAATTATCCCGTTATTGGCATCTATCGCCTGACGATGAAGCACGGCAGTGACAACTTCCGCCAAAGCAGCATACAGGGCGTGATGCAGCGCCTGAAGGCGAAAGGCGCATCCATCGTGATTTACGAGCCGACACTGCCGGATGGTGAAACGTTTTCCGGCAGCAGGGTGGTCAACGACTTGGCGCAATTCAAGGCAATGAGCCGTATCATCGTGGCGAACCGCTACGACAAGGCGCTCGATGATGTGCAGGACAAGGTGTATACGCGCGATATTTTCCAGCGCGACTAAGTACGACAGAATAAGGGAGCGTGTAATCATATGCAGCATGGAATACCGGAACAGGCGATAGAAGCGACAGCATCCCGCACGGGCGCGAATAAACTTGGCTATCGTGCCGTCAAGCGGGCGTTCGACCTGACGGCGACGGCAATGGCGATTATCGTGCTTTCGCCGCTGTTTCTGATGCTTTCCGTCATTGTCTATCTGGGCGATCCCGGCGCTGTCATCTACGGGCAGGTGCGTATCGGCAAGAATGGCAAGCCGTTCAAAATGTGGAAATTCAGGAGCATGTACCGCAATGCTGATCAGATGATTGATCAGCTGAGCGAGGAGCAGAAGCGCCAGTATCATACGGAGTTCAAAATCGATAATGACCCGCGCATCACGCCGGTGGGCAATTTCCTGCGCAAAACGAGTTTGGACGAGCTGCCGCAGCTGTTCAATGTTCTTGCGGGCGAAATGAGCCTTGTCGGACCGCGGCCGCTGCTGAAATCGGAAATCCAGCAGTATTATGCGGATTCGGCGGATGTGCTGCTGTCCGTCAAGCCGGGCGTGACCGGCTATTGGCAGGCATACGCGCGCAACAATGCGACCTACCAGAGCGGACATCGGCAGCAGATGGAGATGACATACATCCGCCAGGCGTCGATATGGCTGGACTGCAAGATTCTGCTGAAAACCGTAGTTGCTGTCCTCCACAGGGACGGCGCGAAGTGAGGGTGAAGCAATGAATTACCTGATATTTGGCGGTTCCGGCTTCATCGGCACACACCTGATTCATCGCTTGAAAGATGCGTGCGTAAAGCCCAGCGACTGCATTTACGATTTGGATTTGGTCATGCCCGGCGAAGAGGGCGTTGTGCCCGGCGTCGTGGAGAAAAACGAGGGGGTCGTCTATCGCCGCGTGGATGTGCGCAAACCGATCGCCCTTGATTTCACGCCCACGCCGGATGATGTGATTTTCAACCTTGCGGCGGTACACAGGACGCCGGGGCATCCGGATTACGCCTACTTCGAGACGAATATTCGCGGCGCGGAGAATGTGACCGCCTTTGCGGAGCAGCACGGCATCCGCAAAATCCTCTTCACCAGTTCCATTGCGCCCTATGGTGCGGCGGAGGAGCTGAAAACGGAGGACACGCTGCCCACGCCAAACACGCCATACGGCATCAGCAAGCTGGTAGCGGAGAAAATCCACCAGATTTGGCAGGCAAAGGAAGCGAACCGCGAACTGACGATTGTACGGCCGGGCATTGTGTATGGCAAGGGTGAACATGGCAATATGACCCGCCTGTACAACAGCCAGAAGAAGCACTATTTCTTCTATGCCGGGCGCAAGGACACGGTGAAGGCGTGCATTTATGTGAAGGAACTGGTGCGTTTCTTCCAATATCGGATGATTGACCATGATTTTCCGGGCGTGGATGTGTACAACTGCACGTTCGAGCCGGCGTACACCATCGAGCAGATTTGCAGCGCCATGCAGGCGGCGACCGGGATGAAACGCCATATTCCGCTGATTCCGGTCGGCCTGCTGATGACCGCGGCGACGATTCTTGGCCCCATCGGCGGCAAGAAAGTCGGCATTCACCCGGCGCGCGTGAAGAAACTGATGGTGAGCACGAACATCAGCGGCCAAAAGTTGGCGGAGAGCGGCTATGCGTTCCACGCGGGGCTGGAGGACACCTTCCGCGACTGGTTTGCGGACTGCGGCAAACAAGGCTTGTATTGAGCATCCGACGCAATGAGGAGGAAAATGATGAAAGTTGTCATTCTTGCCGGCGGCTTCGGCACACGAATTTCCGAGGAATCCGCATTCAAGCCCAAGCCCATGATTGAGATTGGCGGTATGCCCATCCTGTGGCATATCATGAAGACCTATTCTGCCTATGGCTACAACGAATTTGTGATTTGTGCAGGCTACAAGCAGCACGTTATCAAGGAGTGGTTTGCGGATTACTTCCTGCACACCTCCGACATCACGTTCGATTACACGCACGGCACGAACGAGATGATTGTGCACAACAAGCACGCCGAGCCGTGGCGTGTGACGGTTGTCGACACTGGCTTAAATACCCAGACAGGGGGGCGCGTCAAGCGTATTCGCGAGTATATCGGCAATGAGCCGTTCATGCTGACCTATGGCGACGCGGTGGGCGACGTGAACATTGCGGAGCTGGTGGCATTCCATCAGGCGCACGGGAAAATCGGCACCATGTCGATGTACAACTTCGGGCAGAACAAGGGCGTGGTGGAGGTCGGCGCGAACAGCGTGATTGACGCTTTCCGCGAGAAGTCGGACATGGACGGCGACCTCATCAACATCGGCTTCATGGTCTTTCAGCCGGAGCTGTTTGACCTGATTGAGGGCGATGAAACCGTGTTTGAGAAAGGCCCGCTGACCAAACTTGTCGCACAGAAACAGCTGGTGGGGTACATCCACCAAGGCTTCTGGCAGTGCATGGACACGCTGCGGGAGAAACAGAAGCTGGAGCAGCTGTGGGCGTCGGGCAATGCGCCGTGGAAGGTGTGGGAGAAATGAAGCAGTTCGATTTGTCGTTTTATCAAGGCAAGAAAGTGTTCGTGACGGGACATACCGGCTTCAAGGGCTCGTGGCTGTGCAAGGTGCTCGCCAATGCCGGGGCGATTGTTACGGGGTATTCAATGAATCCCCCTACGTCGCCGTCCTTGTTTGAAATCGCTGATATTGCGCAGGATGTGCACTCGGTTATCGGCGATATCCGCGATTATGCGGCGCTGAAGGCCGCGTTTGACGCCGCACAGCCGGAGATTGTGCTGCATCTGGCGGCGCAGCCCATCGTTCGTGACAGCTACAAAAATCCTGCTTACACCTATGAAACGAACGTCATGGGCACGGTGAATATTCTGGAGTGCGTGCGAAACAGCCATTGCGTCAAGTCCTTCCTGAATGTGACGACCGACAAGGTGTACCTGAACAAGGAGTGGGCGTGGGGCTACCGCGAGAACGAGGAGCTGGACGGCTTCGACCCGTACTCCAATTCCAAGTCCTGCTCGGAGCTGGTGACGCACAGCTACAAGAACAGCTTTTTTGCTGATGGACGCGTGGCGATTTCGACGGCGCGCGCAGGCAATGTCATCGGCGGCGGCGACTTCGCCAACGACCGCATTATCCCGGACTGCATCCGCGCGGCGATGAAGCAGGAGGATATTGTGGTGCGCAACCCGTTCTCCACCCGCCCGTATCAGCATGTGCTGGAGCCGCTGTATGCCTACCTGATGATTGCCGCCATGCAGTACGAGGACGGCAAGTACGCTGGCTATTATAACGTTGGCCCGGATGATGTGGACTGCTTCCAGACAGGCGCATTGGTGGATTTGTTCGTGCGCAAGTGGGGCAATGGCATGAAGTGGGTCAACCGCTATGACGGCGGCCCGCACGAGGCGAACTTCCTGAAGCTGGACTGCGCCAAGCTCAAGACGACGTTTGGCTGGAAGCCCCACTGGAATCTGGACACGGCGATTGAGAAAGTTGCCGAATGGAGCAAGTGCTATCTGTCCGGCGGCGATGTTCGCGCGTGCATGGACGAAGAAATCACGGCATTTTTGTCGGCAGGAGAATAAGATGGAGAATGTAATCGTTACCGGTGCAAACGGTTTTATCGGCAAAACGCTGGTGAATGCGCTGCTGGCAAAGGGCTGCTGTGTCACGGCACTGGATGTCCGCTTTGATGATGTGCTGGCGGATGACCCGCGCGTCACCTGCATCAGCGTGCTGAACAAGGACGTGCCTGCCCTTGCGAAGGAGATTCCCGCGGCGGATTATCACTGCTTCTTCCACTTGGCGTGGGCGGGCACATCCGGGCCTACACGCGCGGATTATGATGTGCAGCTGTCGAACGTCAAGCTGACGTGCGACTACATCAAGCTGTGCGCCGAGGTGGGCTGCAAGCGTGTGGTGTATGCATCCAGCATCAACGAGATGGAAACCTACGAGTATCTTCAGTCGGATGATATTGACCCGGCGGGCGGCTACATCTACGGCACGGGCAAGCTGGCGGCGCACCTGATGGGCGAAACGGTCGCCAAAATGACCGGTGTGGAATTCATCCCGGTCATCATCACCAACATCTATGGCGTGGGTGAAAAATCCGCGCGGATGATTTACACCGCCATCCGCAAGCTCATCCACAAAGAGCATTGCTCCTTCACGGCGGGGTATCAGACGTACGACTTCATTTATATCACCGATGCCATCAACGCCATCATCGCCGTGGCGGAAAAAGGCAAGCCCTTCAACCGCTACTACATCGGTTCTGGTGAGCCTAAGCCGCTACGGGAGTTCCTGCTGGAAATGCGGGATTTGGTTGACCCGGCGGCTGGAATTGGGCTGGGGGATTTGCCCTTCAAGGGTGTGAACGTCTCCTACGACCAGTTCGATTTGAAGAAGGTTGAACGGGACACGGGCTATGTCAATCAGATTCCGTTTGCGCAGGGCATCAAGATGACGGCGGATTATATTCGGGAGGAAGCATAAAATGGTGCAGAAGTTTGATTTTCAGCCGCTGGATTTGCAGGGTGCGTACCGCATCAAGCCTTTTTATGCCACGGACAACCGCGGCGGCTTGATTAAGGATTACAATGTTGACACCTTCCGCGCGAATGGCATTGACCACGATTTGAAGGAAGTGTTCTACACCATTTCCAAGCGCGGCGTGATTCGCGCGACGCACTTCCAGCTGGTTAAACAGCAGGCGAAGCTGGTGCGCTGCATCTCCGGCCACGTGTATGACGTGATTGTGGATTTGCGCCCGGATTCGCCGACGTTCGGGCAGTGGCGCGGCTTCCACCTCACGGGCGAAAACACGGAGATGCTGCTTGTGCCGCAGTATTTCGGGCACGGCTATCTGGTCATTGAGGATTCGGTAGTCAGCTACAAGTGCGCCGAGGTGTTCTATGGCGAGGGCGATTCCGGCATCATGTACAATGACCCGGATATCGGCATTGAATGGCCTTTTGAGTTGATTGGCGGCAAGGAGAACCTCATTATCAGCGAAAAGGACTTGCACCTGATGAGTTTTGCGGACTACAAGAAACTGTAAGGGGAGTCGAGGATGGATATCGTCTATTCTTCCAGCGACAGCTACTGCGAGATTGCAGGAATTTCCATACTGTCGCTCTTGGAGCACAACCGGAACGTCAAGGAACTCAACCTCTACCTGATAGACAACCAGATTTCAGCAGAGAACAAGCAGAAGCTGGAGGGCATGATTGCCTCCTTCGGCCGCACACTGACGTATCTGGCGCATCCGGACATTGAGAAGCGCTCCGCCACTGAAATCAACGTCGGCCGCTGGAACATCAGCACGTTCTACCGCCTGTTCCTGCCCTCCATGCTGCCTGAAACGGTGAAAAAGGTGCTGTTCATTGACTGCGATACGCTGGTTATGCAGGACTTAACGCCCCTGTGGGAAATGGACATGGGCGACAAGTGGCTCTATGGCGTGGACGACTGCCGCGGTGCTGCCTACCGTACCAATCTGGGGCTTCAGCCGACGGACAACTACATCAACAACGGTGTTCTGCTGGTGGATTTGGACGCGTGGCGCAAAAACAACGTCGAGGATATGTTCCTGCGCTACATCCGGGAGAATCAGGGCGATATCACCTTTGTGGATCAGGGCGTGCAGAACGGTGTGCTGAGCAAGCTGGGGCGTTCGGGCATCCTGCACCCCAAATACAACTGCATGACGGTCTTTTTCGCGTTTGATTACAAGAACCTCATCAAACTGCGAAAGCCGCCTGTGCCGGGCGACCCCGCGCAGTACCGGGAAGCGGTGGAGAATCCGGCGATTGTCCACTTCCAGTCGTGCTTTCGCATGAGCATCCGCCCGTGGGTGGCGGGCTGCAAGCACCCGTATGCCAAGACGTATCTGGCATACAAGGCGAAAAGCCCGTGGAAGGATGCGCCGATGAAGCCTGACGACCGCACAGCGCCGCAGAAGGTGCTCAGTGCCGTCACGAGCGCCATGCCGGAGGGGCTGATGGTGGACTGCATCTCTTTTGTGCACACCAAGATTTACCCGCTGGCGAGGAATTTGAAGCAGAGGATGAACAAAAAATGAGCCGATAGGAGAACACGATGCTTGATTTTGATTTGCTGAAAGACTGCTACGGCTGCGGCGCGTGCGTCAACGTCTGCCCGCGCGGCGCGGTGCATATGACGCAGGCAGCGGATGGCAGCTACATCCCCGAAATTGACGAGGCGCGCTGCATCGGCTGCGGCAGGTGCGACCGCGTGTGCATCCATCAGCACGCGGATAAAAATCATACACCGCTGGGCAAGGAGGGCTGCTACGCGGCGTATCAGCTGGATACGCAGGCGCGCAAAGCGTCGGCGTCCGGCGGCATGTTCATCCCGCTGGCGCAGGAAATGCTGCGGCAGGGCGGCTATGTGTGCGGCTGCGTGTGGAATGAGCAGATGGATGCGGTGCACATCGTTTCCAATAAGCTGGAAGATATTGAACGGATGCGCAGTTCCAAGTATGTGCAAAGCGACATCGGCAGTTGCTTGGCGACGGTTCGTGAGCTGCTGAAGGCGGGGACGCCCGTCATGTTCTGCGGCACGCCCTGCCAGTGCGCGGCGTGCGCGGCAGTGACGGGCAATCCGGAAAATCTGCTGCTGGTTGCGCTGATTTGCGAGGGTGCACCCACGGCGGGCGTCTGGCAGCGCTACCGGGATGCGAAAGCGGCGCAGTACGGCGAGAAAATCCGCAATGTGAACTTCCGCAGCAAAACACCGGTCGGCTGGACGATGCCGTATTTTGTGCTGACGACAAAATCGGGCAAGCGGCATCAGGAGATGAGCTATCGGCAGAATCCGTATGTGCTGGCGATGCTCCAAGGGCTGACGTACCGCCAAAGCTGCTATCATTGCGAGTTTAAGGGCGATCACGGCTGCGCGGATATCGTCGTCGGCGACCTCTGGAAGGCAGGGGAACGGCTTATCCAGCAAAGCGAAAATCAGGGAATTTCCGCGCTGATTGTCAACACTCAAAAAGGCAAAGATTGGGTGGATAAAGCCGCAAGCGCGTGGTTCATGGAGGAATATCCGCTGGAGCGGGTGTGCGCCAACAACTCGATGCTGGTGCGCGCGGGCAAGGAAAATGCGCATCGGGCACAGTTCTTTTCACAGCTGGATGCTACGCCGATTGAGACAAACCTGAATCAGTATATTGTGCATGAAAATGGCATAAAGCTGCGCGTAACGCAAACGCTGGTTGCCGTTGGGCTGTACAAGCCGCTGCGGAACGCGGTGCGTAAGCTGCGCCGGAGATAAGGAGGCGCGGCATGAAGATACTGCTTGTAAACAAATACTTTAATATGCACGGCGGGTCGGAAACCTACTTTTTCGGTTTGGCGGATTTGCTGCGGCAGGCGGGGCACGAGGTTATCTTTTTCGCCATGCAGGATGAAAAGAACCTGCCCTGCGAACAAAGCGCGTATTTCGTCAGCAATGTGGAGTTTAACGGGGAGTTAACCGCCGCGCAGAAGCTGAAAGCCGCCTTCCGCATGGTGTATTCCTTTGAAGCAAAGAAAAAAATCTCTGCGCTGATTGAAAAGGAAAAGCCGGATATCATCCACATCAACCTCTTCCACCGCGTGCTGACCGCTTCCATCGTTGATGCGGCGAAAAAGCACGGCATCCCGGTCGCCTTCACCATGCACGACCTCAACTGCGTCTGTCCGAATCATGTCATGCTCGACCACGGGAAAATCTGCGAAGCGTGTTTGCACGGGAATTACTGGAACTGCGTCAAGCGTGTGTGCTTCAAGGATTCGCGGGCGAAGTGCCTGATGGCCGCCATCGAGAGCGATTTCAACAAGCGCAGTGGGCTGTACAGGAAAATCGACCTGTTTATTACGCCGTCCGAGTGGTACAAGAACAAGCTGGAAGCGTCTGGACTGACAAAATCGCCCATTGTGCACATGAAAAACTTCCTTCCGGCGGATACGCGGTATGCCATGCAGGGCAAACGCGGCGATTATGTGCTGTATTACGGGCGGCTTTCGGCGGAAAAGGGTATCCTGACGCTGGTTCGGGCAATGGAGAAGCTGGAAAACGTCCCGCTCATCATTGTTGGCACTGGTCCGGAGGAAGATGCCATCCGCGCGGAAATCGAAGCGCATCATCTAAACCAGCGGGTAACGATGGTCGGCTTCCAGTCCGGCGAAAACCTCTGGCAGTATGTGCGCAACTGCGCCTGTGTGGTCGTGCCGTCCGAGTGGTACGAAGCCAGCGGTTATACCGCGTGCGAAGCGCAGGCGATGGGGAAGCCCGTTGTTGCGACAAACGCCGGTGGTCTGCGGGAGAATATTGTTGACGGCGAAACGGGTTTCATCAGCCCGATGAAGGACGAAGCCGCACTGGCGGATGCTATCGGGCGCGTGATGCGCTTGAGCGACGAGGAATATCAGCGGATGGCAGAAAAATCCGTCGCCAACGCGAAAAAGCTCTTCGATGCGTCCGGCTATGTGGCGAAACTGCTGGTTTTATACGCGAACCTGAAAAGAAGAGGAAATTGATGATGAAAGTATACACACAAACGTGGTATCGGGGCAATAATTACGGCAGCGTACTGCAGGCCTACGCGCTTCAACATACCATCAGCGACATGGGGTATGCGTGCAGCGTCCTGAATTATAAGCCCACAAAGGCGGATATGTGGAAGCTGAAGTTCATCAATCACAGCCTAAAAGAAACCATACAGTACAAAATCAACGAATATCTGATGAAGAAAAACGGCGCGTCCGAAGCTGTCAACAACCTCTCCCTGTTTGATGATTTTCGTGCGCAGCATATGCAGATTACGCCGCCGTGCTCCACTGCGCCAGAAATTGCTCGAATTTGCGGTGATGATGCCGTATTCGTCTGCGGAAGTGACCAGATTTGGAATCCATACCTCTGTGATCCTTACTATTTTCTGGAGTTTGTGCAGGATAGCCGCCGCAAAATCGCGTACGCGCCCAGCTTCGGCGTGATGGAGATCCCGCACAGATGCCAGCAGCGGCTCCGCAAGGCGATTGCTCCGTTCCGCTACGTCTCTGTGCGGGAAAAGCGCGGGGCGGAAATCGTGCGTGAATTGACAGGCAAACAGGTGATGGTGGCGGTTGACCCCACGCTGTTGGTGAGCATGGCGCATTGGCAAACGCTTGCGAGGCCGATTGACAGCGAACAAAAGTACCTGTTCTGTTATTTTCTCAGTGAAAATGCGCAATATTTGGAAACCGCAGAGAAAATCGCACAGGAAAAGCATCTGACGATTCGGATGCTGCCGATGGTCGCTGCGGACTTCAAGAAGCCAGGAACCGTCAAGGAGCCTGTCGGCCCGCGCGAATGGCTCGGACTTGTGGAAAATGCAGATTATGTATTAACCGATTCGTTCCACTGCACGCTGTTTTCGATTCGCTTCCATAAGCAGTTCAACGTCCTCCAGCGGTTCAAGGAGGGTGACAAACGCGGGCAGAACAGCCGCATTCATGCGCTGCTGCAAACGGCGGATATGCCGAATCGGCTGGTTGTGCCGGGCGAGGATGCCATCACGGAAACAATCAGCGACGGCTGTTTCCAAACCGCGGATGCGCGGATGGCGGCACAGGCAGCAGATTCCCGGCAGTGGCTTGAACAAGCGCTGCAGTCGTGTGAAGGCGCGGGCAATTCGGCGAATTGACAAAAATCAAGATGGAATGTGAAGCAGCTTATGAAGATTCTGCATATTACCTATGGGTTTAACGGCGGCGGTGTTGGATTCGTGATTGCAAACTATTGCGCAAACCAGCCGATGCCGGGCATAACATTTGACATTGTTGGCGAGAGCATCGGCAAGCCGCATCTTTTGCAGGAACGGTTTGAAAAAGCGGGCTTTCACACGTTTTATGTCACGCCCAAAAAGCAAAGCCTGCTGAAAAATATCAAGGAAATGCGCCGGGTGATTCAACAGGGACACTACGACGCGGTGCATGTTCATTTTGAAGAATGGTCGTTTTTGTACCTGTGGATTGCCAAGCTGTGCGGCGTGAAAGTGCGCGTTTGCCACGCACACATGGCGTATATGACCGGCGCTTCGGCCAAACCGCACTATCGGCTGTTCCGCACGCTGCTGAATCGCTTTGCGACGCTCCGCCTGGCGTGCTCCAAGGATGCGGGTGACCACCTGTACGGCAAGCATCCGTATACCGTGCTGAAAAACGCGATTGAGGCAGAGAAATACGTCTATCATCCTGAAACGCGCCGCCACATCCGGGCGCAAATGGGGCTGACGGACAAGTTTGTGGTGGGCGTAGTCGGGCGGCTGACATATCAGAAAAATCCGCAGTTCACCGTGGAAATTTTCGCGAAAGTTAAAGAAAAAAGACCGAACGCTGTGCTGATGTTCGTCGGGCAGGGTGAATTGGAGGAGGAAACCCGCCGCTTGGTGCAGGCGAAGAAGCTGACAGATAGCGTGCTGTTCCTCGGCCTGAGAACCGATGTACCGGATTTGTTGCAGGCGATGGATGCGTTTGTGTTGCCGTCACGCTTTGAGGGATTGGGCATTGTCTATATTGAAGCGCAAGCCGCAGGCTTGAAAACTTTTGCGACAGCGGAGGTTGTTCCGCAGGAAGCCTGCGTTGATGAATCGCTGTTCACTTATTTGCCGCGAGAGGCAACCGCGCAGCAGTGGGCAGATGCGGTGCTGGCGGCGGATACCACCCAGCGGGAGAACAAGCTTGAGGTGATTCAAAGCCACGGCTATGACATCCATCAGGAAGCTGAAAAACTGAGAGCCCTTTACCTGAAAGGTAAGGCAGAAGGGGAAAAATGAGGTACTTCAGAAATCCAAATTTTATTTCGTTCTGTTTTTTAATCCTGATTAAGCCCGGCTGCATCAGCGCTATCCCCGCGCTGGGAATACTTGACACGCTGCTGAACATGATTCGCATCATGCTGGTGCTATTTACACTCATCGTATTGTTCAAAAACGCGCAATTGCTTCCGGTTAATCGGCTATTTGGCGTAACAATGCTGGTGGTTGCGTCGATTCTCTGGGAGCCAACCTCCACGCTCATTGGTGGCGGCAGCATTGCGGATTTCGGCGCGCTGATGAATGACTTGGGCATCGCGCTGGTGTGCTATATTGGGCTGCGCGCGGGATACGATTCCTTCATCGAAGGTGTCGCAAAAGTTTCGGGCGCATATGTGCTCATCAACTGCCTGACCGTGATTTTGTTCCCGGCAGGGATGTATGCAACAACGAAGTATTCGCAAAACTTCTTCCTGAGTTACCGGACAGCGTGGTTCGTCATTTACCTGCTGGCGTTGACAACCACGCTGCTTTGGAATGCAAACGTTGGTTCGCACTTCACAAAACGGTTTGCGATTGCCGTGGCTGTCGCGGCGACTCTGTCGATGATCTTGCAGTGGACGGCAACGGGGCTGCTCTGCATTAGCATCGGCGGTCTCGTGCTGCTCTACTGCACATGGAAAAAAAGGAATCCGTTCAAGATTTCGACGGTGATGCTCACGGAAGCGGCGGCGTTCTGGGCAATCGTCATTGCCCGCCTGATGGACATGTTTTCGTTCCTTCTGGTGAACATTCTGCACAAGGACGTGACGCTGACGTTCAGAACGCGCATCTGGGATAACGCACTTGCAGCCATCCAGCAGAATTTACTAACAGGGGTTGGACGACTGGACGCAGCGCAGATGGAAGCTATTCTCGGCTATGGCGTGTCACATCCGCACAATCGATACTTGTATGTCACCCTTTGCTTCGGCATCATTGGGCTGGCTTTATTCCTTCTGATTGTTTACTATGCAAACAAAGGCACAATCAACCCGCATAGGGTGCGTGAAGGCAGAATTATGATGGCTGCCTTCATTGCTCTGCTGAGCGCTGCGCAGGTGGAATCGCTCTCTGCTACGGGCGGTTATGCGATTCCGCTGTATCTCATTGCTGCGGCTCTCCATTGCAGGGAAGGCAGAAGAAAGGAAATGGGGGAGACTTCACAGCAAATATTACCAGCACACGGGAAAGAAACTATTTATAGTGGAAAAATCTAAGTGCTGAGACGGGATGCGCGTCGTGAAGGGAAATTAATATGGAGAAGAGAGTAACTTCCGCATTTGGCTGGAAGTTTTTTGAAAGAATATCCGTACAAGGAACTAACTTTCTGGTTACGTTATTGCTTGCCAGACTGCTTACACCGTCCGACTATGGAACAGTGTCAGTTGTGACAATTTTTATTGCGTTAGCAACGACATTTGTTCAGGGCGGATTTAACACAGCGTTAATTCAGAAGAAAGACGTTGATGGCAATGATTATCTCACGATTCTCATGTTCTCTGAGATTGTCGGAGCGGCGCTGTATGCTGTGATTTTTTTCGCCGCGCCTTTTATTAGTAATATTTATCATACATCGGAGTTAAGCAGTCTCCTGCGCGTTATGGCAATCGTTCTATTTCCGGGTGCGTTTAATGCGGTGCAGGTTGCCTATGTAACAAGAGATTTGCGTTTCAAAGTGCTGACAATTTCAAGCTTTGTGTCCGCTTTGCTGGCGGCGGCTGTCGGAATTGGCTTGGCGGTCGCAGGATTTGGCGCATGGGCACTGGTGATACAGCAGTTGGTGAACCAAACCGCGACCTGCTTTGTCACATATTGTATTGTTCGGTGGATTCCTAAAGGAAGATTTTCAGTCCAGAGCCTGCGGCGACTTTTGCCGTTTGGCGCAAAAGTGTTCGCATCCAATTTCATTATCGCCCTGTTCCTCGACATAAGAAGTTTGCTGATTGGCCAGATTTATTCATCAGAAGCTCTTGGATTTTTCAATCGTGGCAAGCAGTTCCCGCAAGCCGTTATGGAAAGTGTGAATGGTACGATTCAGACGGTGTTACTTCCCGTTTATTCCAAAAAGCAGGATTCTGTTAGCAGTGTCGCGAAAATGGTTTCCAAAACGGTGAGAATATCCAGTCTCCTGCTGTTTCCTATGATGGTTGGATTGGCAGCGGTCGCTGAACCGTTGGTTTCACTGCTGTTGACGGACAAGTGGCTGGAATGCGTCCCGTACTTGCAGATTTTCGCTATTGGATACCTCTTTCAGGCGATACAGCTGGCGATTATTCAAGCGATCAAGGCGATTGGCGACAGCGGCACACCGCTAAAGCTGGAAATCATCAAAAAATGTGTGGAAGTCTTTTTCCTGATTGTTACGATTCGGCAAGGCGTGCTGATTTTCGCGTCTTCCTTGCTGATTTGCAGTGTGATTTCTCATCTGCTGAATATGTTCGCAGCCAAAAAGATTCTAAACTATACAGTTAAGCAGCAACTGATAGACATTCTCCCGGCTACCCTGTTTTCGGCAGTGATGGCGGCTTGCGTCAAGTGCGTTACTCAGCTTTTGAATGGCGCATTTATAAGCCTTGTTGCAGGAATTGCAACTGGCGTGGCTGTCTACCTTCTGCTGTGCATGCTGTTCCGCGTTCCCGAAATCAAGCAGCTGAAAAATAAGCTATTCAAACGTAAGCATGCTTAAAGCGATGATGGTAGAAAGTGGCGGGCAAACGTCATGTTTCATAGCTGCCGCCACAAAATATGGGAGGAAATACGCTATATGAAGGGGATTATCCTTGCGGGTGGCTCCGGCACGCGCCTTTACCCGCTGACGAAAGTAACGTCAAAGCAACTTTTACCGGTTTACGATAAACCGATGATTTATTATCCGATGTCCGTGCTGATGAATGCGGGCATTCGCGATATCCTGATTATCTCCACGCCGCAGGACACGCCGCGCTTTGAGAATCTGCTGGGGGATGGCCGGCAGTTTGGCGTGCACCTGACGTACGCGGTTCAGCCGTCGCCGGACGGGCTGGCGCAGGCGTTCATCATCGGTGAGGATTTCATCGGCAGTGACTCCGTGGCGATGGTGCTTGGCGACAACATTTTCAGCGGACATGGACTAAACAAACGGTTACATGCGGCGGTACGGAACGCGGAAAACGGCAGGGGCGCCACCGTCTTCGGCTACTATGTGGATGACCCGGAACGCTTCGGCGTTGTTGAGTTTGACAAGGCCGGAAAGGCGATTTCCATTGAAGAAAAGCCGGCGCATCCGAAAAGCAACTATTGTGTGACAGGCTTGTATTTTTACGACAACCGCGTGGTTGAGTTCGCCAAAAACCTCAAGCCGTCCGCCCGTGGTGAACTGGAAATTACGGATTTAAACCGCATTTATCTGGAGGATGGTTCGCTGAACGTTGAACTTTTAGGTCAAGGATTCACTTGGCTGGATACGGGCACGCACGAAAGTCTGGTGGATGCGACAAACTTCGTGAAGACGGTAGAGCAGCATCAGCACCGTAAAATCGGCTGTCTGGAAGAAATTGCGTATCTCAACGGCTGGATCAGCAAAGAGGAGCTGATGGAAGTCTACGAGGTGATGAAGAAGAATCAGTACGGGCAGTACCTGAAAGATGTCATGGATGGGAAATATCAGGAACGTTTGTACTAAGAGGAGAAGCACAATGACGATTATTGTTACTGGCGGCGCGGGTTTTATTGGAAGCAACTTCATCTTCCATATGCTCAAGAAGTACCCGGACGATCGGATTATCTGCCTTGACAAGCTGACGTATGCGGGCAATCTGTCCACGCTTGCGCCCATGATGGATAACCCGAATTTCCGTTTCGTGAAGGCAGATATTTGCGACCGGGAAGCAGTCTACAAGCTGTTTGAGGAAGAACATCCTGATATTGTTGTCAATTTTGCGGCGGAATCGCATGTTGACCGCTCGATTGAGAACCCGGAAATCTTCCTGAAAACCAATATTATTGGTACGGCGACGCTCATGGATGCTTGCCGCAAGTATGGCATCCAGCGTTACCATCAGGTTTCGACAGACGAGGTGTATGGCGACCTGCCACTGGACCGCCCCAATCTGTTTTTTACCGAAGAAACGCCGATTCACACCAGTTCGCCGTACAGCAGTTCCAAGGCAGGCGCTGACCTTCTGGTTCAATCGTATTACCGCACCTACGGTCTGCCGGTGTCAATTTCCCGCTGCTCCAACAACTACGGGCCGTATCATTTTCCGGAAAAACTGATTCCGCTGATGATTGTCAACGCGCTGGCGGATAAGCCGCTGCCGGTCTACGGCGAAGGCTTGAATGTCCGCGACTGGCTGTATGTGGAAGATCACTGCAAGGCGATTGACCTGATTATCCACAAGGGCCGCGTGGGTGAGGTCTACAACGTCGGCGGACACAACGAGAAGCAGAATATCGAGATTGTGAAAATCATCTGCAAAGAGCTGGACAAACCCGAAAGTTTAATCACGCATGTCGGCGACCGCAAAGGGCATGATATGCGCTACGCCATCGATCCGACGAAAATCCACAATGAGTTGGGCTGGCTGCCGGAAACGAAGTTCGAGGACGGTATCAAAAAGACGATACAGTGGTATCTTGACAACCGCGGATGGTGGGAGACAATCATCAGCGGCGAGTATCAGCATTACTACGCGAAGATGTACGGCAACCGCTGAACCGGAGGAAATGAACGTGAAGTTTTTTGTAACGGGCGTTGGCGGACAGCTGGGGCATGACGTGATGAATGAGTTGCTCAAACGCGGGCATGAGGGTGTCGGCTCGGACATTCAGACGGCTTACAGCGGTATCATAGACAATTCGCCAGTGTCAAAAGCGCCGTATGTGCCGCTGGATATCACAGATGCTGACGCGGTGGAAAGGGTCATCACGGCAGTCAATCCCGACGCAGTGATTCACTGCGCAGCATGGACGGCAGTTGACTTGGCGGAGAACGCGGAGAATCAGGAAAAGGTTCGCGCCATCAACGCGGGCGGCACGCAGAACGTCGCAAATGTGTGCAAAAAGTTAAATTGCAAGATGACCTACATCAGCACGGATTATGTGTTTGATGGGCAGGAAACTGCGCCGTGGAAGCCGGATTGCAAGGATTATAAGCCGCTGAACGTCTACGGTCAAACGAAACTGGAGGGTGAATTGGCAGTCAGCCGGACGCTCGATAAATACTTCATCGTGCGCATTGCGTGGGTGTTCGGCTTGAATGGAAAAAATTTCATCAAGACGATGCTGAACGTTGGCAAAACGCACGATACCGTCCGCGTCGTTAACGACCAAATCGGCACGCCGACGTACACGCTGGACTTGGCACGCTTGCTGATTGACATGAACGAAACCGACAAGTACGGATACTATCATGCGACCAACGAAGGCGGTTATATCAGCTGGTACGATTTCACGAAGGAAATCTATCGGCAGGCGGGGTACACGACGCAAGTTGTGCCCGTGACAACCGCTGAATACGGGCTGAGCAAGGCAGCGCGGCCGTTCAACAGTCGGCTGGACAAGAGCAAGCTGGTGGAAGCTGGGTTTACGCCGCTGCCGACGTGGCAGGATGCGCTGCACCGTTATTTGCAGGAAATTGGGCAGTAAGGAGAACGCCAAATGGGACAGATTCGAGTCGAAAAGAACGTAGGTGGCATTGCGGGACTCTGCGTGATTGAACCAGCGGTTCATGGAGATGCACGCGGCTACTTCATGGAGACGTACAACGAGCGCGACATGCGGGAGGCGGGCATCGACGTTCACTTCGTGCAGGACAACCAGTCGATGTCAACGAAGGGCGTTCTGCGCGGGCTGCACTTCCAGAAACAGTATCCGCAGTGCAAACTGGTGCGGGTTGTGCGGGGCACGGTGTTCGACGTGGCGGTGGATTTGCGCGCCGATTCCGAAACTTATGGGAAATGGTACGGCGTCACGCTGTCAGCGGAAAATAAGAAGCAATTCCTGATTCCAGAAGGCTTTGCACATGGTTTCCTCGTGCTGAGCGACGAAGCGGAATTCTGCTATAAGGTTAGTGACTTCTGGCACCCGAACGATGAGGGCGGCTTGGCATGGAATGACCCGACAATTGGCATCGACTGGCATGTGCGGGGCGAATATCGCGGCAGCGCAAGTGCGGATGGCTGCACGCTGGCGGACGGCACGCCGCTGAATTTGAGCGAGAAAGATCAGCAGTGGCTGGGGCTGAAAGATACCTTTAAGTTTTAAGACGAATATTATCGTAGGAGGAAGCTGTGGCAAACGGGCACTTCCTCCTTTTTATTTTGCGGCAGCGGGAAAAATCGGCCATCAGCGTGCGGAAAAAACACAAATCCCAAACGGAAAGCAAAACTTTGCATAAAATGTTCGGAAAAACGCTTGACAGCGGCGGAAAAATACGGTACAATAAAGTGTACCCAAACGGCGCGAGATGTGCAGTCTGGGAAATCGGCGAAGGGGGAGGAAACGTCATGACGAAGTGCAAGGGTGCTGTTATGATGGGTTCTCTTTCTTTCCGGGGACAAGCAGTTGCAGGAGCGCACCGTTCAGGGGACTGAACAGGCGGCGCTCTTTTGTTTGCCTGACGGCGAAGGAGGTTTCGACTTTCATGAAGAAAGTTGCAGTCATCATGGGCAGCGACAGTGATCTGCCGGTGCTGAAAGGGGCGTTTGAGCAGCTGAAAAAGCTGGGCATTCCCTTTGAGGCGCATGTTTATTCGGCGCATCGGACACCTGCGGAGGCGGCGGCGTTTGCCGCATCCGCGCGGGAAAGCGGTTTCGGCGTGCTGATTGCGGCGGCGGGCAAGGCGGCGCACCTCGCGGGGGCACTCGCGGCGCAGACAACGCTGCCGGTGATTGGTATTCCGGTTAAGTCCTCGACGCTCGACGGGCTGGACGCGCTGCTATCCACCGTGCAGATGCCCAGCGGGATGCCTGTGGCGACGGTTGCCATCGATGGCGCTGCGAATGCGGCGCTGCTCGCGGCGCAGATTCTTGCGGTCGAGGACGAAGCTCTGGCGGAAAAGCTGCTGGCGATGCGCAAGGCGCAGCATGACGCGGTTATCGCCAAGGACGCGGCGCTGGTTGTTGAATAACAAAGAACACGAACATTCTAAATCTGCAAGCATCAACTGCTGCGGCAGACAACCGTGATATAATAGGAGGAAACGGCAATGAAGAAGCTTGAACAGCTCTATGAAGGCAAGGCGAAGAAGGTTTTTGCGACGGATGATCCGAACGTTGTGCTGGTGGACTACAAGGACGACGCGACCGCGTTCAACGGCCTCAAGAAGGGCACGATTATGGGCAAGGGCGTCATCAACAACCGCGTGACGAATTTCCTGATGAAGATGCTGGAGAAGAACGGCATCCCGACGCATTACATTGAAGAGATTTCCGACCGCGAGACGCTGGTGAGGAAGGTTCACATCGTGCCGCTGGAGGTCATTGTGCGCAATATCGCCGCCGGTTCGCTGTCCAAGCGCCTCGGTCTGCCCGAAGGCACGAAGCTCAAGCAGACTGTGCTGGAGTACTGCTACAAGGACGACGAGCTGGGCGACCCGATGGTCAACGAGTACCATATTATGGCGATGGGCTGGGTCTCCAAGCCGGTTCTTGACCAGATTGCCGCCTATGCCCTGCGCATCAACGAGCTGCTGACGGCGTATTTGAAGGAAGTCAACATTGAGCTGATTGACTTCAAGCTGGAATTCGGCATCACGAATGACGGTCAGCTGGTGCTGGCGGACGAAATCAGCCCGGACACCTGCCGCTTCTGGGATACCCGCACGGGCGAAAAGCTGGATAAAGACCGCTTCCGCCGCGATTTGGGCAACGTGGAAGACGCGTACATCGAAATCCGCAAGCGCCTGATGGGCGAATAAGAATATCTGCACCCCGGATGGCAATCGACTGTCCGGGGCGCTTGTGTGGTAATCAAACACTGGTCAGCATGAAGGAGCAATGAAGATGAACAAGCTGGAGTCAGCCTGCTATCTTGCGGAAGGGGACGAAGCGCCGTTTGACAAGCTGCACGAGGAGTGCGGCGTGTTCGGCATTTACCGCGCGGATTCCGCCAACAAGAGCGTCGTCGCGGAGACGTATCATGCGCTGTATGCCTTGCAGCACCGCGGTCAGGAGAGCTGCGGCATTGTCGTCAACGATGATGGCGTGATGAAGGCGCACAAGGACAACGGACTGGTGACGGAGGTGTTCACGCGCGACGCGCTGAGCAAAATCCACGAGGGCACGATGGCGGTCGGCCACTGCCGCTATGGTACAACGGGGATGCACAGCCGTTCCAATGCCCAGCCGCTGCTGATTAACCATCAAAAAGGCGCGATGGCACTGGCGCACAACGGAAATCTGACCAACGCGGCAGAGCTTCGCGAACAGCTGGAGAAGAACGGCGCGATTTTCCACTGCACGTCGGACACCGAGGTGATTGCCTACATTATCACGCAGGAGCGCCTGAAGTGCGGTTCGATTGAACAGGCGGTTTTGAACGCCATGCAAGTCATCAAGGGCGCGTATTCGCTCGTCGTCATGAGTCCGACGAAGCTGATTGCCTGCCGCGACCCGCATGGCTTCCGCCCGCTGTGCATGGGCAGAATCGGCGACGATGTGGTGTTTGCGTCGGAGAGCTGCGCGCTGGATGCCATCGGCGCGACGTTCGTGCGCGATATCGAGGCGGGTGAAGTCGTCGTCGTCAACGAAGAGGGGATTCATTCCTATAAAATGCCCGGCGCGTGCCACGACGGCATGTGCATCTTCGAGTTCATTTATTTCGCGCGTCCTGATTCCGTCATTGACGGCAGCAGCGTCCACGAGGCGCGCATCCGGGCGGGCAGCTTCCTCGCGCTTGACCATCCGGTTCAGGCGGATGTGGTCATCGGCGTGCCGGATTCCGGGCTGGATGCCGCCATTGGGTACAGCCGCACCAGCGGGATTCCCTACGGCATCGGCTTCATCAAGAACAAGTACATCGGGCGCACATTCATCCAGCCGGGACAGAAGCAGCGGCAGGATGCCGTGCGCATCAAGCTGAACGCCATTTCCGCCACCGTCAAGGGCAAGCGCGTCGTCATGGTGGATGACTCCATCGTTCGCGGCACAACCTGCGCGCGCATCGTCCGACTTCTGCGCGAAGCGGGCGCGACGGAGGTGCATGTACGCCTGTCCGCCCCGCCGTTCACAGACCCTTGCTTCTTCGGCACGGACGTGGACAGCAAGGAGAACCTGATTGCCGCACACCATTCGGTGGAGGAAATCGGCAAAATCATCGGCGCGGACTCCATCGGCTTTTTGTCCCTGGAGGCGTGCGACAAGCTGGCGGCGGACAGCCACTGCGGATTCTGCAAGGGCTGCTTCTGCGGCAAATACCCGGTTGACCCGCCGCTGGTGACGGAGAAGAACAAATTCGACCAGCCCATTCACGGCGGCAAAGTGCAGGACGACGACTAACGCGACGAATGCGACAAAGGAGCAGACAACCATGATGAAGAGCGAGAGCGAAAGCTACAAGGCAGCGGGTGTTGACATTACCGCCGGTTACGCGTCGGTGGAACTGATGAAGAAGCACGTCGCGCGGACAATGACGGCGGGCTGCGTCGAGGGCATCGGCGGCTTCGGCGGTCTGTTTGCGCTGGACGCGGCGGGCATGGAAGAGCCGGTGCTCGTTTCTGGCACGGATGGCGTCGGCACGAAGCTGAAAATCGCCATGCTGCTGGATAAGCATGATACCATCGGCATTGACTGCGTGGCGATGTGCGTCAACGACGTCATTTGCTGCGGCGCGAAGCCGCTGTTCTTCCTTGATTATATCGCCTGCGGCAAGAATGTGCCGGAGAAAATCGCGTCCATCGTCGCGGGCGTGGCGGAAGGCTGCGTGCAGGCGGAATCAGCGCTCATCGGCGGCGAAACGGCGGAGCATCCCGGCATGATGCCGGAGGATGATTACGACCTCGCGGGCTTCTCCGTCGGCATTGTGGACAAGAAGCGCATCATCAACCGCGAAACGGTTCGTCCGGGCGATGTGATGCTGGCGCTGCCCTCCACGGGTGTGCATTCCAACGGCTTCTCGCTCGTGCGCAAGGTGTTCGCGATTGGCAACGGCGGCGAAAACCGCAATGATCCGGAGCTGGACAAGTCCCTCTGGGAAACGCTGCTCACCCCCACGAAGATCTACGTCAAGCCCGTGCTGGCGCTGCTGAAGGAATTGCAGCCCAAGGCAATCAGCCACATCACCGGCGGCGGCTTCTATGAGAACATCCCGCGCTCCCTGCCCGAAGGCTGCTGCGCGAAAATCAAGAAGAGCGACGTGCGCGTGCTGCCGATTTTTGACCTCATTGCCCGCGAAGGCAGCGTCCCGGAGCGCGACATGTTCAACACCTTCAACATGGGCGTGGGCATGACGATTACCGTCGCCCGCGAGGATGCCAACAAGGCGCTTGACATCCTGCACCAGAACGGCGAACCCGGCGCGTATGTGCTGGGCGAAATCGTGGCGGGGGAAAAGGGCGTGGAACTGTGGTAAGAGCAGCTGTTCTCGTTTCCGGCGGCGGCACGAACCTGCAAGCCATCATCGATGCGAAACGGGCGGGCAAAATCCCGTCCGCGGAACTGGCACTCGTCGTGGCGTCAAACGCATCCGCCTATGCGCTCACCCGCGCGGAAAATGCCGGAATCGCCCACACCGTCCTGCGCAAGGAGAAAGGCGAAGCACCTGCTGATTACGGCGAGCGTCTGCTGACCCTGCTGCGTGAAAACGCGATTGATGTCGTTGTGCTGGCGGGCTTCCTGACGATTCTGCCGGAGAACGTCATCCGCGCGTATGACCACCGGATTTTGAACATCCATCCGAGCCTGATTCCGTCCTTCTGCGGCGACGGCTTCTATGGACTCCATGTGCACGAAGCGGCACTCCAGCGCGGCGTGAAGGTCACGGGCGCGACGGTGCATTTTGTCAACGAAATTACCGACGGCGGCGATATTATCGCGCAGAAAGCCGTCGAAGTGCTGCCGGGCGATACGCCGGAAACCTTGCAGCGGCGCGTGATGGAGCAGGCGGAGTGGATTCTGCTGCCGCAGGCGCTGGAGCAGGTGGCAGGCGAAATCGCAAAAAAGCGGGAGGAAGAGCAATGAAAAAGCAGGAATTGAACGACGTGCTGAGCAATAACACCTATCCGGGGCGCGGCATCTGTCTCGGCGTGGACGAAAGCGGCGAATATGCCGTGATTGTCTACTTTATCATGGGCCGCAGCGTCAACAGCCGCAACCGCATTTTTGAGGAGACGGACGACGGCATCATCACCAAGGCGCACGACGAAAGCCTGATGACCGACCCGCACCTGATTATCTACGCGCCTGTCCGTGCGCTGCCGGGCGGCGAATATACCATCGTCACCAACGGCGACCAGACCGACACGGTCTACGACTTCATGCAGAATGGGCAGACGTTCGAGGACGCGCTGCGTACCCGCACGTTCGAGGACGACCGCCCGAACTGGACGCCCCGCATCAGCGGCTTGGTGCGCGTCGCGGACGGCAAAGCATCCTACAAGCTGTCCATCATCAAGTCCGACGACGGCGACGAAAGCAGCGTCCTGCGCTATTTCTATGAGTACGCGCAGCCCAAGGCGGGCGAGGGACATTTCATCCACACCTACCAATGCGACGGCAATCCGATTCCGTCCTTCGCGGGCGAACCGGAGAAGGTGGCGCTGCACGGCGACATTGAGCAGCTGGCGCTGGATACATGGATGAATCTGAATGAGGACAACAAGGTGTCGCTGTACGTCTCTTATATCAGCCTGAAGGACGGCAGCAGCGATACCATCATCATCAACAAGCATGATCAGGAGGAAGAGGCATGAAAGAGCTGGAATTGAAGTACGGCTGCAACCCGAATCAGAAGCCGTCGCGGATTTATATGGAGCAGGGCGAACTGCCCCTGACCGTGCTGAACGGCAAACCCGGCTACATCAACTTCCTTGACGCGCTCAACGGCTGGCAGCTGGTCAGCGAACTCAAGCGCGCGACAGGTCTGCCCGCGGCGACGTCGTTCAAGCATGTCAGCCCGGCGGGCGCGGCGGTGGGTCTGCCGCTGAATGATACCCTGCGCAAGATTTATTTCGTGGGGGAACAGGAACTGTCGCCCTTGGCGTGCGCCTATGCCCGTGCGCGCGGCGCAGACCGCATGTCCTCCTTCGGCGACTGGATTGCCCTGAGCGATGTGTGTGACGAAAGCACCGCGCGGCTGATTAAGCCCGAAGTGTCCGACGGCATCATCGCCCCCGGCTACACCGACGAGGCGCTGGCGATGCTGAAAATGAAGAAGAAGGGCAATTACAATATTGTTACGATTGACCCTTCCTACCGTCCCGCGCCCATTGAGCACAAGCAGGTGTTCGGCATCACGTTCGAGCAGGGGCGCAATGAATTTGTGATTGATGAAAATCTGCTGAACGACATCGTGACCACGAATCACGACCTGCCGGAGGACGCCAAGCGCGACCTGATTGTGGCGCTGATTGTGCTCAAATACACGCAATCGAATTCCGTCTGCTACGCCAAGGACGGTCAGGCGATTGGCATCGGCGCGGGGCAGCAGAGCCGCATTCACTGCACGCGTCTGGCAGGGCAGAAGGCGGATAACTGGCTGCTGCGGCAGCATCCGCGTGTGCTGGCATTGCCGTTCGTGGAGAAAATCGCCCGTGCCGACCGCGACAACACGATTGACGTGTTCATCTCCGACGAGCCGGACGAGGTGCTGGCGGACGGCCGCTGGCAGCGCTTCTTCACCGAGCGCCCTGAACCGCTGACGAAGGAAGAAAAGCGCGCGTGGCTGAATCAGCAGACCGGCGTTGCGCTGGGCAGCGATGCGTTCTTCCCGTTTGGCGACAACATCGAGCGCGCACACCGCTCCGGCGTGACCTACGTCGCCCAGCCCGGCGGTTCGATTCGCGATGATAACGTGATTGACGCTTGCAACCTGTACAATATGGTCATGTGCTTCACGCATATGCGCCTGTTCCACCATTGATTGCATTCAGAAAGGTCAGGGAAGCAAGATGAAGGTACTCATCGTCGGCGGCGGCGGACGCGAACACGCCATCGCGCTGAAAATCAAGGAAAGCCCGGAAGTGACGGCGCTGTACGCCGCGCCCGGCAACGGCGGCATTGCGCAGATTGCGACCTGCCTGCCCTTCAAGGCGACGGACGTGGACGGCATCGTCCGCTGGGCGGCGGAGAACAAGGTGGATTTCGTCATCGTCGCGCCGGACGACCCGCTGTGCCTCGGCATGGTGGATGCGCTGGCGGAGCAGGGGATTCCCGCGTTCGGCCCGCGCAAGAATGCCGCGATTATCGAGGGCAGCAAAGTGTTCTCGAAGAACCTGATGAAGAAGTACGGCATTCCGACGGCGGCGTATGAGACGTTTGACGATTATGACGCGGCGGTCAAGTATTTGCAGACGGCGGATATGCCCATCGTCGTCAAGGCGGATGGTCTGGCGCTCGGCAAGGGCGTGCTCATCTGCCCCGACCGCGAAAGCGCCGTGGAAGCCGTCGCGTCCATGATGAAGGAAGCGAAGTTCGGCGCGTCCGGCGCGCGGGTCGTCATCGAGGAGTTCCTGACCGGCCCGGAAGTCAGCGTGCTGGCGTTCACCGACGGCAAAACGGTCAAGCCGATGGTGTCCAGCATGGATCACAAGCGCGCGCTTGACCACGACGAGGGCCTCAACACCGGCGGCATGGGCACCATTGCCCCCAACCCCTGCTACACGCCCGAACTGGCGCAGCGCTGCATGGACGAAATCTTCCTGCCGACGATTGCCGCCATGAACGCCGAGGGGCGCACTTTCAAGGGATGCCTGTATTTCGGTCTGATGATGACGCCCAAAGGCCCGAAGGTTATCGAATACAACTGCCGTTTTGGCGATCCGGAGACGCAGGTGGTGCTGCCGCTGCTGAAAAGCGACCTGCTGACCATTATGCGCGCGACGGTGGACGGTACGCTGGCGGATACACCCGTTGAATTCGCGTCTGGCGCGGCGTGCTGCGTCGTACTGGCATCCGGCGGCTACCCGGTCAGCTACAAGAGCGGCTACCCGATTTCCGGCTTGGATGAAGCGGGCAAAACCGCGACCGTCTTCCACGCGGGTACGAAGCTGGTCGATGGGCAGATTGTCACCGCGGGCGGGCGCGTTCTGGGCGTCACCGCGACGGCGGATACGCTCGAAGCTGCGATTGACAAAGCGTATCAGGCGGCGGACAAAATCACCTTCACCGACATGCACATGCGCCGCGATATTGGTCAGCGCGCCTTGGCATCACGAAAGGAGAGCCATTCATGAGCGTCAAACGCATTTATGTGGAAAAGAAAGCCCCCTACGCGGTGGAGGCGAAGCAGCTCCTGTGGGAAATTCGCCATATCCTACAAATCAAGACGGTCACGGGTCTGCGCCTGCTGAACCGCTATGATGTCGAGGGTGTCGATGATGCGCTGTACCAGAAGTGCCTGCCGGTCGTGTTCTCCGAGCCGCAGGTGGATGTGACGTACACGGAACTTCCGCAGGGCGCGAAGGCGGTTTTCGCGGTGGAGTACCTGCCGGGGCAGTATGACCAGCGCGCGGCGTCCTGCGAGGAGTGCATCCAGCTGGTGGGGCAGTGCGCCCGCCCGACGGTTCGCAGTGCGCGCGTGTATCTGCTGGACGGCGATTTCACGGCGGATGAGCTGGCGCGCGTGAAGAAGCACGTCATCAACCCTGTGGAGGCGCGCGAAGCCGACTTGGGCGAAAAGACGACGCTCCAGCAGCAGTACGACACGCCTGACCATGTGGAGACGCTGACCGGCTTCACGGCGATGAATGCCGATGAGGTGGATGCGTTCGTCAAGAAGTACGGCTTGGCGATGGATGACGGTGACCTTGCGTTCTGCCGGGATTATTTTGCGTCCGAGCACCGTGACCCGACGCTGACCGAAATCCGCATGATTGACACCTACTGGTCGGATCACTGCCGTCACACGACGTTCCTGACGACCCTTGACGCGGTGGATGTGCGCAAAGCGGCGGTCGAAAAGGCGTTCCAGCGCTATTTGGCGGCGCGCAAAACCGTCTACGGCGACCGCGAGCGCCCCATGAACTTGATGGACATCGCGACCATCGGCGGCAAGTACCTGAAGAAAATCGGGCAGACCCCCAATATTGACGTGAGCGAGGAAATCAATGCCTGCTCCATCAAGATTGATGTGGATGTGGACGGCGTGAAAGAGCCGTGGCTGCTCATGTTCAAGAACGAGACGCACAACCACCCCACGGAGATTGAGCCCTTCGGCGGCGCGGCGACCTGCATCGGCGGCGCGATTCGCGACCCGCTGTCCGGGCGCACCTACGTCTATCAGGCGATGCGCGTGACCGGCGCGGCTGACCCGCTCGTTCCGGTCAGCCAGACCATGCCGGGAAAATTGCCACAGCGCAAGCTCGTCACCACGGCGGCGGCGGGCTATTCCTCCTATGGCAACCAGATTGGACTGGCGACGGGGCTGGTGGATGAAATGTACCATCCGGGCTATGCCGCCAAGCGTCTGGAAATCGGCGCGGTGGTCGGCGCTGCGCCGGAGAAGAACGTCCGCCGCGAAGTGCCTGCCCCCGGCGACAAGATTGTCCTCCTTGGTGGGCGCACCGGGCGCGACGGCTGCGGCGGCGCAACGGGTTCGTCCAAGTCCCATAAGCTGGAATCCATCGAAACGTGCGGCGCGGAGGTGCAGAAGGGCAATGCCCCGACCGAACGCAAGCTCCAGCGCCTCTTCCGTGACGGCGAAGTCACCCGGCTCATCAAGCGCTGCAACGACTTCGGCGCGGGCGGCGTGTCCGTGGCAATCGGCGAACTGGCGGACGGCCTGCTGATTGATTTGGACAAAGTGCCGAAGAAGTACGACGGTCTGGACGGCACGGAGCTGGCGATTTCCGAATCGCAGGAGCGGATGGCGGTTGTGCTTGCGCCGGAGGATGTTGACGCGTTCCTTGCGGCGGCAAACCGCGAGAACCTTGAAGCGACCGTCGTGGCGGAAGTGACCGCCGAACCCCGTCTGCGCATGACGTGGAAGGGCGTGACGATTGTCGATTTGTCCCGCGAGTTCCTCAATTCCAACGGCGCGGAGAAGCATACGACTGTGTCTGTCCCGGATGATGATGTCAAGCCCTACGAGTTTGCGGGCGATACGGTGACGGAGAAGCTGGCGGACATGCTTGGCAACCTCAATATCTGCTCCAAGCAGGGCTTGAGCGAGCGGTTCGATTCTACCATCGGCGCGGCGACGGTCTTGATGCCTTTCGGCGGCAAATATCAGCTGACCCCGAACCAGACGATGGTTGCAAAGCTGCCGGTTCGTCATGGTGTGACGGATACCGTGTCCGGCATGGCATACGGGATGCACCCGGAAATCCTGTCGCAGTCGCCGTATGAGGGCAGCTATCTGGCGGTCATCGAGAGCGTGACGAAGCTGGTCTGCGCGGGTTTTGACTACAAGCAGGCGTATTTGACCTTCCAGGAATATTTTGAGCGCATGGGCACGGATCCGACGCGCTGGGGCAAGCCGTTCGCGGCGCTGCTGGGCGCGCTGGATGCGCAGCTGGATTTGAACATCGCGGCGATTGGCGGCAAGGACTCCATGTCCGGCACGTTCGAGAAGATGGACGTTCCGCCGACGCTCTGCTCCTTCGCGATTGCCCCCGGCAAGGCGAGCGAGGTCATTTCGCCCGAATTCAAGGAAGCGGGGCACGCCATCCGCCTTGTCTCCTGCGATCCGCATGACACCGCCGCGCTGACCGCGAATTATGATGCCGTTCTGTCCGCCATTTGCGCGGGCAAGGTGGTTTCCGCGTGGGCGCTGGGTCTGGGCGGTGTGGCGGAAGGCCTGTTCAAGATGGGAATTGGCAATCAGATTGGCACGCGTATCGACGATGATTACGACGGCAATCTCTTCGCGCAGCAGATCGGCGCGATGCTGCTGGAATGCACCGAAGATATCGACCTCGGCGTGAAGGTGGGCGACACCGTGCCGGAGTGGGTGCTGGAGTACGAGGGCGAGCGCATTGATTTGACCGCCATGCAGGAAATCTACGAGGGCAAGCTGGACAAGGTGTTCTCCTACCGCGGTCACACCGGCGAAACGACGGAGAAGTTCTCCTATTCGGCGGAAACCTACCCCGTGCCCGCCGTCAAGACGGTCAAGCCGCTGGCGTTCATCCCGGTTTTCCCCGGCACGAACTGCGAGTACGACACCGCGCGGGCGGTCGAGCGCGCAGGCGGCGCGGCGGAAATCCTCGTCATCAACAACCTGACGCCTGAAGCCATCACCCAGTCGATTGCCGAGGCCAGCCGCATGATTGCGCGCAGCCAGATGATCGTCCTGCCCGGCGGCTTCTCCGGCGGCGACGAACCCGACGGCTCGGCGAAATTCATCACGGCGTTCTTCCGCAATCCTGCCATGAAAGACGCGGTGCATGATTTGCTCCAGCGCCGCGACGGCCTGATGCTGGGCATTTGCAACGGCTTCCAGGCGCTGATTAAGCTGGGGCTTGTGCCGTATGGCGAAATCATCGACACGTCCGATCAGTGCCCGACGCTGACATTCAACGAAATCGGCCGTCACCAGTCGATGCTCGTCCGCACGCGCATTGCGTCGAATAAATCCCCGTGGCTGTCCCGCTGCAAGGTGGATGACATTCACACGGTCGCCATCAGCCACGGCGAGGGTCGGTTTGTCGGCCCGGAAGCGCTGATTCGCCAGCTTGCGGCGAATGGGCAGATTGCCACGCAGTATGTGGATTTATCCGGCGCGCCGTCGATGGATATGCGTTTCAACCCCAACGCCAGCTATTTCGCCATCGAGGGCATCACCAGCCCGGACGGCCGCGTGCTGGGCAAGATGGGTCACACCGAGCGCAGCGGCGAAAATCTCTACAAGAATGTACCCGGCGACAAGTATCAGCCGCTGTTTGAGGGCGGCGTGGACTACTTCCGCCTGTGATACTATTTCCTGCATTCGCCTGCGTCGTCTGCTCGTGCCTTTTCCATTCTGTCGTCCGCTCGTTCCACTTAGCGTAGCGCTGCTACGCTGCGTTTCACTCCCGTTAGCCAGCAGAAAAAATTCGCTTCGCATCTTGGCACATTCTCATTTGGAAATAGGAAGGGGACTTGCACGCGCTACTGTTTCCCGGTCATCGCTTCCAATATTTCGCTGACTTTCGTCGGCACGCTCTATCTTACCATAGGTTGGGACGTTTTGCAAGGGGGCAAATTCGGAAATTGGAATGCGGAATGCGGAATAAAAAGCGCACGGAAGTGAAACTCTTTCCATCTTACAGGCGAACAAACCATGAATTTTTCCGATTTCTTATTTACAAGCCATTTTTTTGTGCTATACTGTAAGATGCGTTATCATGTAAAGCGCGAAGCAGGCGCTTGCGTGAAAGTCCGCGCGCGGGAGGGTGCAATTCCTCCGTCCGCAGGCGCGGCAGGGAACTTCGCGCACAATCGCGCGGAAGAAAGGAAAGGAAGCCGGATGAGCAACAGCCGTCCACCCTATGATGGCGCCGGGGACGCCGGACAGAATCCTCAGCAGCCCGGTTTTTCGCAGGGCAATTATCCGCCGGCGCAGGGCTATGCCCCGAATGGCGGCTACGCGCCCAATGATGCCTATGGTCAGGGCTACGCGCCGCAAAACGGCTATGGGCAGCCGCAATATGGTCAGCAGGGGTATGCGGATTATCAGCAGCAGCCCTATGGTCAGCAGGGATATCAGCAGCCATACGGTCAGCAAGGTTATCAGCAGCCGTATGGGCAGGGCTACGAGCAGCAGGGTTATCAGCAGCCGTATGGGCAGCAGGGCTATCAGCAGCCATACGCCCAGCAGCCTTATCAGCAGCAGCCGTATGACCAGCAGGGGTTTGTGCAGCCCGGCGGGTATCAGCAGCCCTACGAGCAGCAGGGGTACCAGCAGCCGAATCCGGCGTACAATCAGCAGGGGTACAGCCAGCAGAATCCGCAGGAAACGGATTTGCCGCCGGAGCAGCAGTACGCGCAGTACACCCCCGACGGTCAGCGCGTGTACCCGACGTCGGGGCGCAGCGGCTTTCGGGTGCAGCCGGCGGCGCACAGGGAAATTCCGTGGGATACGATTGCGAAAGTGCTGATGTTCGGCGTGCTGCCGATTCTCTTCATTTTGAGCATGGTGTTCGCGTGGACGGCGGTGAAGTGGGTCGTCCTCGTCGGCGCGGTGGCGAGCATCGCCGCGCTGTGGCTCCGCGAGCTGGTTACGCCCAACGCGCGGCTGGTGCTGTCGCTTTTGCTGGCGTCGGTGGCGGTCGTCTGCCTCGTCAGCGCACTGGCGACGAACGCGGCGGACAATCAGAACCCCGCGCAGCCGAATCAGTCCGGCCAGATGCAGCAGGGGAGTACATCGGGCAATAACCTCGATGTCAACCTGACCGCGACGGACACGCCCAATCCCGCGCCCACGCCCACCGCGACGCCTGTGGATGACTCCGAGGAGTGCTACGCGCAGCTGCATTCCTTCTTCACGCTGTGGAAGAACAACGCCATCAGCCAAATGGTCAACCTGACGGCCCCGTCGTGGCGCAGCAGCATCAAGGGCGGCACCGACGCGGTGACGCAGAAGCTCTTCGGCGAGGTGCTGACCAACCGCACGCCCGTCAGCTGGGATTTTACGGCCATCACGGGCACATCGAACGACATCGCCCGCATGGTGACGGTGCGCGCCGTCATCAACAAGAACAACACCCTGGGCGAAAGCGTCTACCTGTGGAAGGTGCGCATGGTCAAGGAGGACGGCGTGTGGTACGTTGACCCCGCGACGCTGCAAAGCAACGAGCAGGAAAGCACCGCCACCCCGACCAACGCCCTTGCCACCCAGCCCGTGCTGAACACCAGCCATCCGGACTTGATTCTCTACTATAACCAAAACGGCGGAACGTATTACCACATCGACCCGAACTGCGCGTCCATCAATCAGCGGTATCGCCCGCTGACGGCATCCTTCAAGTGGACGCAGATTGACGACGAACCGTACAAAAACCTGGAGCAGTGCAAGGTGTGCGGCGCACCCCTGCGCGAAGACAAGAGCAACTGATACTCACATATAATATTAGGAGGACAACACGATGGACACCAATGCCAAGCTGTATCAAGACATGACGAAGATTCTCGTCAAGCGTGAGGACATCCAGAAGGCCGTTGCCCAGCTGGGGCAGAAAATCACCCACGATTATCAGGGTCGTGATTTGGTGATGGTCTGCATTTTGAAGGGCGCGAGCGTCTTCTTCTCCGACCTCATCCGCGAAGTCGATTTGCCCGTGACGCTGGATTTCATGGCGCTTTCGAGCTATCGCAACTCCACCAAGTCCTCCGGCGTGGTCAATCTGGAGAAAGACCTGTCCGTGTCCATTAAGGGGCGCGACGTGCTGATTGTGGAGGACATTGTGGACAGCGGCAACACGCTGTTCTACCTCGGCAAGTATTTGATGGGCCGCGGCGCGTCCTCCATCCGCATTGCGACGCTGCTGGACAAGCCCGACCGCCGCAATCCGGAACACAACCTGACGGTGGATTACCACTGCTTCAAGATTCCGGATGAGTTCGTCGTCGGCTATGGGCTGGATTTCGCCGAGAAGTACCGCAATCTGCCGGATATCGGCGTGCTGGACAGCCGCGTGTATGGCGCGGCGCGCGAATAAATCAGCCGATTCTTCCCCGAATAAAGATAAGGCACCACCGCACAATTCGGCGGCGCGTCTGGCGATGTCTTTTCCGCCATCTGCGGCATGCAAATTTCTCGATTTACATCCAGTAAACCTTCGAAATTTGCATTTGCATCTGACGAAAAATTCATTCGCCAGCCGACCACCTCATTTGCGCGGTGTTACCATAAAATTTTTGTAAAGATGGATTTTTCCGCACACGTCATTCGTCTATATGGGTATACGCCGCAACAGGCGGATGGCGCTGGAACGGAAGGAGGATGCTCGCATTGAAGAAGTCTCGCGGGATGTTCGGCTACGTCGCGGTTTTGCTGCTGATGGTGCTCACCATTTCGATGCTGTTCACCAACGGCTTTGGCAGCAATACCCGTGACCGCCGCATCACCTATCCCCAGCTGCTGACGATGATTGAGGAGGGGCAGGTTCGCTCCGTCGCCATCCGCGGCACGTCGCTGGTGGGCGTGACGACAACAACAACGGTCGCCGACGCGGATTTCCCTGACAAGAACTACGATTTTGAAACCACCATCGGCGCTGATTTCATCGTCACCGCGCGGCAGATGCAGGCGGCGAAGCTTAATAAGCCGCTGGACGAGGTGTCCGTCAAGGATTTGGCGTTCACCATCATCTATCGTCAGCCGCTGACCACCCCGTGGTGGTACGATTTGATTCCGCTGGCGATTTCGCTGGTGCTCTGCGGCGTGATGTTCTGGCTGATTATGCGCGCGCAGACCGGCGGCAACGGCAAGGTAATGAACTTCGGCAGAAGCCGGGCGCGCATCCATGACCCGAACAAGAACAAGGTGACGTTCGCCGACGTCGCGGGCGCGGAGGAAGAGAAGGAAGAACTCAAGGAAATGGTGGACTTCCTGCGCAACCCCAAGGCGTACATTGACATGGGCGCACGCATCCCCAAGGGCGTGCTGCTCATCGGCCCGCCCGGCACGGGCAAAACCCTGCTGGCAAAGGCGGTTGCGGGCGAGGCGGGCGTGCCGTTCTTCTCCATTTCCGGCTCTGACTTTGTGGAGATGTTCGTGGGCGTGGGCGCGAGCCGCGTCCGTGACCTGTTCGACCAAGCCAAACGTGCTGCCCCGTCCATCATCTTTATTGATGAGATTGACGCGGTGGGTCGCCATCGCGGCGCGGGTCTGGGCGGCGGACACGACGAACGCGAGCAGACGCTGAACCAGCTGCTGGTCGAGATGGACGGCTTCGCAATCAACGAGGGCGTTATTGTCATGGCGGCGACGAACCGCCGCGATATTCTTGACCCCGCGCTGCTGCGTCCCGGCCGCTTTGACCGCACGATTCTCGTCAATTACCCCGATATGGCGGGGCGTGTTGCCATCCTGAAAGTGCACGCCAAGGGCAAGCCCCTTGCGGATGATGTGGATTTGGAGAATATCGCCAAGCGCGTGCCTTTCTCCACCGGCGCGGAGCTGGAAAACATCATGAACGAAGCCGCGATTCTGGCGGCGCGCGGGCGCATGAAGGCCATCAATCAGCAGACGCTGGTGGAGGCGATTTCCCGCGTGCAGATGGGCCCGGAGAAGCGCAGCCACAAGGTGACGCAGCGCGACAAGCGCATGGTCGCCATCCACGAGGCGGGTCACGCCATCGTCGGGCACATCCTGCCCAACTGCGACGAGGTGCACCTGATTACCATCGTCCCGCGCGGGCAGGCGGGCGGCTACACGCTGTCCCTGCCGACGGAAGAGGACGATTTGCAGACTTACAGCCAGCTGATGGACTTCGTGGCGATGGGGCTGGGCGGTCATGCCGCGGAGCAGCTTTATCTGGGTGAGTTCACCACCGGCGCAACGAGCGACCTGAAAAAGGCGACGGAGGTCTGCCGCCGCATGGTGACGCAGTTCGGCATGAGCGAAAAGCTGGGGCCGGTCTATCTTGACGGCGATCAGGAAGTGTTCGTCGGCATGGAGTTTGGGCAGAGCCGCGGGTACAGCGAAGAAATGGCGGCGCGCATCGACGCGGAAGTCAAGCGCCTGCTGGAGGAATGCTACCAGAAGGCAGTGGATGCCCTGAGCGCCAACCGCGACCGCATGGAGAAGCTGGTGGACGCGCTGCTCAAGTACGACACCATCAGCCGCCGCGAGTTCGTCACCCTGATGGAAACGGGCGCGCTGCCGGATATTCAGAATGCCGACACCCGCACCACGGGCGATGTGATGATGCAGGATATGGCGGACGAAAAGAAGAAAGAGAATTCCGAAAAGTCCGCCGAAACGCCTGAAAAGAGCGCGGAAGCCCCCGAAAAGACGGCGGATGCGCCCGAAAATCACCCGGATGCCCCCCATGAAGCCTGATTTGCACACCCACACCACTGCCTCCGACGGGCTGCTTACGCCCGCGGAGCTGGTGGCGCTGGCGGACAAGCACCGCGTGACGCTCCTGGCCGTGACCGACCATGACACGTTTGACGGCGCGGCGCAGCTGCTGGGAAAACCCGCGCCGATGCCGATTCTGCAAGGTGTCGAATTGTCCCTGCGCGATATGCCCGCCCTACACCTGCTCGGCTACGGGCGCGGGACGGATACGCCCCTGCACCGCAAGGTTCGGGCGCTGTCCCAAATGCGGCTCGGACGCGCGCGGCAGATGGTGGAGAAGCTGAACGCGCTGGGCTATCCGCTGGATTACGACGAAATCGCCTGCGAAGCCAAGGGCAGCGTCGGTCGGCCGCATATCGCCCGCGCGATGGTCAGCCGCGGCTATGTGGTGGATACGCGCGAGGCGTTTGACCGCTTTCTGGCGGATGGCGCACCTGCCTATGTGGCGGGGGAGCGGCTGAGCATGGCGGAGGCGCTGCCGCTGATGCGGGAAAGCGGCTTCGTGCCCGTTCTGGCGCATCCGATGGAGCTGGAGAAGACCGGCGCGCTGCTGCGCCATCTGCTCGGCGTTTGGCAGGAGCAGGGCTTGCGGGGCGTTGAGGTTTACCACCCGTCTGCCGGACGCGCCACGCCCCTGCTGGATTTGACCGCGCGGCGCATGGGCTTTCTGGTCACCGGCGGCAGTGACTTCCATGGCGATGGCGACCGCCACGGCATGGTCGGCTGTACCGCGCCGATGTGGGCGAGGGCTGCCGATGATGTGGAGAAATTGCTGCAAGCAGTGGAAGCTGCTCAAATCATGTGATATAAGATGAAAAAATACCGAATTGCCATCAGAAAGGGGTGCTGAAACCATGTCCGAATTCAACGACAACAGGCAGCCGCGCCGCCGCCGCACGCAGCTGAACGCGGCGCAGTATGCCGGGCAGCAGACGCTGGACAACAGCATCCCCCTTATCCGCACGGAAGACGCGCCCATGCAGCCGACAAATCCGCCGCGCCGGAATCCGCAGCCGCCCCCGGCGCAGCAGAGCACCAATCCGCCCATGCAGCCGATGGGTGCGGCTCAGCCGATGCGACCGCAGGGGATGAATCAGCCGGGGCAGGGGAGCCAATATGCGCAAAGCGGGCAAATGCGCGGCTTCCGCGGCGTGCAGGGGACGCCCATGCAGCCGCAGCAGGGCTGGAACAACGGCGTGCAGCCGCTCGATGCGGCGCACCAATTGGAGCAGTTCTCGTGGGGGCAGAACCCGACAAGCATGAACACTGGGCGCAATCAGCCGATTCGCGGCGGGCAGATGATGCCCAATCAGCCGATGAACCCGCAGCGCCCGCAGAATCCGCCGTATCCGCAGCAGAATTATGGCGGATGGCAGCAGCCGATGTATCCGGCGAATTTTCCGCAGTATCCGGCGAACGGCAATGGCGGAAACGGCGGCAATGGCGGCGGCAATCATCCGCCGACGGGGCTGGGGGGCTTCAACCCGGAGCATCGCGAGCCGAAGAACGAGCCTATCCGCCGCAAGCCGTCGGGCCAAAAGCTGCTCAAGCGCATCCTGTTCTGCGCGTGCGCGGTGGCGGTAATTTGCGGGCTGGTCGCGGCGGGCGGCGCCATCAGCAATGCCATCCAGGAGCAGAACGAGCGGGAAGCACTGGTCGCGTCGGTCACGGCGTATGACGACAAGTACGTCCCGAACGTGTATGTGGACGGCATCCACCTCGGCGGCATGAGCCGTGCGGAGGCGGAAGAGGCGGTCACGGCGCACGCGAATCAGCAGCGCGACGCATGGAAGGTGCGCCTGATGTACGCCGGTCAGCTGGTGAGGGAAATCACGAGCGCCGACCTGAACATGACCGTCGATGTGCAGGAAGCCCTCGACGCGGCGTGGCAGCCGGGGCACACAGAAGGCGGCATTGATGCGCGCAAAGCCACGATGGACGCGCTGGCGGAAAATCCCTACGAGGGGTATTCCGCCACGCCCAGCGGCGACAATGTGGTGATTGACAACATCCTGCTCAGCATCGCGCAGCAGGCGTACATCCAGCCGGTGGATGCGCATATTATCTTCGATTACAACAATTTCAACAATCCGCTGACGATTCAGCCGGAGACCGTCGGGCGCTATATGGACACGACCGAGGCGAAAAATCAGGTGTACCAGATGATGTCGTCCCTGGTCAGCGGCGAGGTGGAGCTGACGACGCGCGAGCTTCAACCGACCACAACCAAAGCCATGCTGGAGCCGCAGATTCAGCTGCGCGCGACGGCGTACACCCCGATTTCGACCACCAGCACGGAGAACCGCAACCTGAACATTCAGGTGGCGTTCGAGCGCATCAACGGCAAGATGCTTGCAGCGGGCGAAACATTCTCCTTCAATACGGTTGTGGGCAAGCGCACGAAGGCAAACGGCTTCTATGAAGCGATTGAGTACGCGTACGGCGATCAGCGCATGGGCTACGGCGGCGGCGTGTGTCAGGCAAGCACGACGATGTACCTTGCGGCGGCGAAGGCGAACATGACGATTCTCAAGCGCGAGCCGCACTCCGACGCGGTGGGCTACACCGACTACGGCAAGGACGCGACGGTATCCGACAACCGCATTGACTTCAAGTTCCGCAACGACACGAACAGCACGATTTTCATCGTTGCGACGGTGATGAAGGACAGCCGCTACGACAAGTCGCACAAGGTGTGCGTGGTGTCGATTTACGGCGAGAGCCTTGGCAAGGGCGTGAAGTACGAGCTGGAGACGGTGACGGTGCAGACCCTGCCCGCCCCGACTGAGCCGGAATACCGCAAGGACACGAACCACACCTACGCCACCTATGTTGACCAAGAGTACACCTACCGCAAGGCAACCGACGGCTGTGTGGTGGAAAGCTACCTGGTGAAGTATGTGGGCGGCGCGGAAACCGAGCGCAAGCTGATGTACACTGACACCTACAAGGCAAAGAGCGAAATCATCTATGTCGGCACGGTGGAGCGGACGGAAGAGGGGCAATGACCAGAGGCTTTGCCTCTGGACTCCAGCAGGGGCGCTGCCCCTGCACCCTGCAAGGGAGTTCCTCCCTTGACCCTTTCGCGCGATTGAGTTGGCGACTTTTTCAGGCTGCTTCCGCGTGTTAATTGGGGGAAACCCAAGGGCGAATGAAACGGGACGAAGTCCCCTCCCTTGACCCTTTTGCGCGATTGCGTTGGCGACTTTTTCATGCTGCTTTTGCGTGCTGATACGGCTTCATCCGCCGAAAAGGGGGATGAGGTCGTTTTTTTCTCCAAAACTTTGTGAAAGAAAATACAACTTGTGAAAAAACCCCCTTTTCTATTTCGGCAGAATGTGCTATAATAGGTTCGGTGGAAACCCTACATTATTGCATCAGGAGGGAAAATCCAATGGCGCTTGTTACGACGAAGGAAATGTTCAAGAAGGCGTATGACGGCGGCTATGCGGTCGGCGCTTTCAACGTCAACAACATGGAAATCATTCAGGGCATCACCGAGGCGGCGGGTGAGCTGAAGGCTCCCGTCATCCTGCAGGTGTCCAAGGGCGCGCGCGCGTATGCCAATCACACCTATCTGGTGAAGCTGGTGGAAGCGGCGGTTATCGAGAACCCCGATATCCCGATTGCGCTGCACCTTGACCACGGCGACAGCTTTGAGCTGTGCAAGAGCTGCATCGACGGCGGCTTCACGTCCGTCATGATTGACGCTTCCTCCAAGTCCTTTGAGGATAATATCGCCCTGACCCGCAAGGTCGTCGAGTATGCCCATGACCACGGCGTGGTTGTCGAGGCGGAACTCGGCACGCTCGCCGGCGTCGAAGACGACGTGAAGGTGGAGCATGGTCAGGAAATGTACACCCATCCGGAAGAAGTCGAAGAGTTTGTGACCCGCACGGGCTGCGACTCGCTGGCGATTGCCATCGGCACGTCCCACGGCGCGTACAAGTTCAAGCCCGGTCAGAAGCCCCAGCTGCACTTCGAAGTGCTGGAAGAATGCTCCAAGCGTCTGCCCGGCTTCCCGATCGTCCTGCACGGCGCTTCTTCTGTCCCGCAGGAGTTCGTGAAGGAAATCAACCAGTTCGGCGGCAATATGCCCGACGCAATTGGCATTCCGGAAGAGCAGCTGGCGAAGGCGGCGAAGATGGCGGTCTGCAAGATCAACATCGACTCCGACATTCGTCTGGCGATGACCGCGAGCATCCGCAAGTACTTTGCGGAGCATCCGGATCACTTTGACCCCCGTCAGTACCTGAAGCCTGCCCGCGCCGCGGTGAAGGCGATGGTTGCCCACAAGATTGTGGATGTGCTGGGCTGCGCTGGCAAGGCGTAATCGGAGCACAAAAAGGGCGCTGCTGAAAAACGGCAGCGTCTTTTTTGCTATGGCGCCACCGCACGCCAATTGTATTTATGAAGTTTTTTCGGTTGACATTATGTATTTTTCGCCTTATAATTTTTCATAAGACTGCGGTGGAAGCCGCAGAACGTGAAAGGAGAAATCCTCATGAAGAAGATGCTGGCACTGGTTCTGGCACTGGCAATGTGCCTCGGCTGCGCTGCACTGGCGGAAGAAACTGCCTTGGTGTACGCGCTTGGCGCGCCCATGCCCGATTTTACCTTTACGGACATTAACGGCGTTTCCCATACCCTCTCCGAAACCTTGAAGGAGAAGGAAATGGTGCTGATTAACCTCTGGGCAACGTGGTGCGGCCCGTGTGAATCGGAGTTCCCCTTCCTGGAGGAAGCCTATGAGCAGTACAAGGACAAGGTGGAAGTCTTTGCGCTGAGCATCGATGAAAACGATGACGATGCGAAGCTGACGGAATATGTGGCGTCGCATGGCCTGACGTTCCCGGTCGGTCATGAAACGTTCAACCTCTTTGCGGGTTTCGGGCTCAATGGCGTCCCGACCTCGATTGTGGTTGACCGCTTCGGCAATGTGGCTTTCCTCGCAACGGGTTCTCAGCCCTCTACGGACGCGTTTGTCCGCCTGTTCGGTCTCTTCCTCGGCGATGAGTACACGCAGACGAATGTGCTGGCGTTCCTGCCGGGCGAAAAGCCCTCGATTCCGCCGACGGATGAAGCGGAACTGAACCGCGCGCTGAATGTGGAAGGCACGGCGGCGCCGCTGTCCTTCACCAATTCTACGGATGAATACACTTGGCCGATGGCGGTTGCGGAAAAGGATGACCGCACGGTTCTTGCCAGCACGAACACGGGCAAGGACACTTCTTCCGCTTCCGTGCTGACCACGGTGGAAGCGAAGGCGGGCGATGTGTTCGCGTTCGACTACAAGACGTCCACCGAAGCCGGCTGCGACCTGTTCTGCCTGTCTGTCAACGGACAGACGGTGAAGGCGTTCGGCGGCGTGAAGGAATGGGCGACCTACGGCTATGAATTCCCGGCGGACGGTACTTACGAAATTGCCCTGTCTTACATCAAGGATTCCCTTCAGGCCGCGAATGAGGACATGATCTGGCTGGACAACGCGCGCGTGGTGGACGGAGAAGAAGCCGCCGCTGTGCTGGCGAACAACCCGGTCTATCCGGAAGGCACGAAGATGACGACCATCTCCTTTGTGGGCGACAACGTGAAGCAGGTTTTCTTCACCGACCCGAAATTTGCGCTGATGTCCACCTTTGGCATGACCAACTATTATGTGATTGACAATACGGAAAGCGCAACGGTGAAGGTGACGCTGGCGAAGGGGCTCGACCCGGAAATGTACGCCTTTGGCTGCGAAGCGGCCCCCGAAAACTATGCGCTGACGGACTACATGACGGAGGACGGCTACGTCATCCCGAATCAGCCGATTGACACCAATCAGGCAAGCGGCTTCCCGTATACCACCTATTTTGTGGTGAAGGCTGGCGCGGAAAACGTGGAAGCGTCCGCCATTGCAATCGCTGATGAACCCAACGCCAATGCGTTTGTCGCCATGCTGCAGCAGTATGGCATCAATGTCCCCGGCTGGAAGTACGCCGATGGCACCCTGCCTTCCACGGATGAAGTGGCGGAAGCGCCGCAGCTGCCGATGGAGGGGATGGCGAGCTACACGATTAAGTGCGTCGATCAGGACGGCAACCCCGTGACCGGCACGATGATTAACGTCTGCACGGATGAAACGTGCACGCCCATGCCTGTGGATGAGAATGGCGTGCTGGAATTCACCATGCCTGCGTACCCCTATGTGCTGCATGTGCTGATTGTGCCGGAAGGCTACGAGTTCGACAAGACGGTGGAAGAAATTGCTCCCGAAGCGGGCGGCGAAGTGGTGTTCACCTTCCAGAAGGTGTAATCCAAGGCGTCAAGGGGCGGTGTACCTGCGGGTATGCCGCCCTTTTTCGGTGCTTCACGGAAAGTTAGGGAAGCAAACAAGGGCTTAGGCGAAGCACCAAAAAGCTGCACGCGGAAGGAGCATGAA